>ERZ842401.5954-NODE-5954-length-13248-cov-7.525203_pt1 | contig 13248 bp, 12 predicted proteins | sample MGYA00521270_ERZ842401 | MGnify/ENA primary metagenome ERZ842401 (study PRJEB31892, sample SAMEA3878208) | bioreactor metagenome | biome: Moose rumen | place: Sweden | collected 2011-10 | study: EMG produced TPA metagenomics assembly of the PRJEB12797 data set... | reverse complement strand
GCGCACCGAACATGGTCAGCATCTTACAAAGCCACATTCCCTTGAATCCCGTATGCCCGGTGACCAGCACCTTTTTCCCCTTATAAAAATCCGGATTTAATTTCATTTATCCCACACTTTCCAGGGAGCCTTGCCCGACTTCCAAAGTTTTTCCAGCTGGTTCTTCTCCCGCAGGGTATCCATGCACTGCCAATAGCCTTTATGCTGATAGCTCATCAGCTGGCCCTCTTCGACTAATTTGCGCAAAGGTTCTTTTTCAAAAACACACTCATCCCCATCAAGATAATCAAAAACTTGTGGTTCCAGTACCATATAACCAGCATTGATGGGAACGCTGTCCTCCTTGGTTTTCTCACGGAAAGACCGTACTGCATTATCGCCGCCGATATCCAACACACCTTTGGACTGATCCTGCAGAACCGCCGTAAGCGTTGCCAGTTTCCCATGTGACTTATGAAACTCAATCAGCTTGCCAATGTTGACATCGCAGACTCCATCGCCATAAGTCATGCAAAAAGTCTCATCTCCAACATAAGGCTGAATCCGCTTGATACGGCCACCAGTCATCGTGCCATTGCCGGTGTCCACTACCGTCACCTTCCAAGGCTCCGAATGCTGCTCCCGTAGAATAATATGCTTCCCATTCGTAAAATCAAAGGTCACGTCACTGGTGTAAATAAAGTAGTTGTTGAACCATTCCTTCACCATATCCTGCTTATATCCGGCACAAATCACAAAATCATGAATTCCATAAAAAGAATATTCCTTCATGATATGCCAAAGAATCGGCATCCCTCCGATTTCCACCATTGGTTTCGGCTTGTACTGCGACTCTTCCGATATGCGCGTACCATAGCCACCGGCTAAAATTACTGCTTTCATTTGATATCCCCCTCAGCAATCAACAGGTGCTCCTGCTTTTGCTTTCTATATATTCTATAAACAACAATAACTGCCCAATACTGCGATAAAAATCCTACAAACAAATACTCTGCAGGTAAATATCTAGCAGCAAGATAGGTCGTTACCGCAACCCAAACACCACTAATTAAGGATATTTTCATCAACGGCTCTCTTTTATGTGCTCGAAGATAAAGTGCCACAGAATTTACCCAGGATTGTAAAATCCACGAAATATATAACATCCCCATCGTTAATGGAGGTAAAACGCGTTCAAAGAAATAAAAATGGTCATGCAGAATAAAATATGAAACGAAATACACCAGTCCACCTGCACCAATTGTTAACACTGTACGCCATAGATTTTTATTAAACAGCTCATCCAATGCCTGCCATTTTTGTTCGGATACAAGCATATTCAATCGCGGCATAATCGCCGTCATCCATGTATTTGCTATGGAAAAACCAGCCGTCCACATGGCAATGCTAATACCAATCTTCCCCGAAAACTCTGCACCATGAAAATAAAATGCCAATGGCGTGAAAATCTGAAAAATAAAATAACCACTGCACCAGCTCACCGCATACCGCCAAATAAGCGCCGAAAACTCCGGCCACCAATTATAGCATCGCTCTGCAGATAGGCACCATAGCTGTTTGATTGTCGAATGAAAACAATAAGCAATATAACCGCCAGATACGATAACATTTACCAACAAGGCCATGCCTAGAGCATATATGTTTAAGCCAGCAGCCAAGGAAGATATCGTTACAAGCGTCTGACAGACGCCTACACGAAAACGAATTCCCTGTATAAGACCAACTGAATTACATCCCTCAAAAAAACTTAGCAACGCTGAATTAACAAACGCTCCAGCAGATGCCAGCGAATAAATAATCCACGCCCATTGCCAGGATAAATCATCTTGTTTGGATGCCAAAAAATAATATCCACCAACTACAATCACAGGAAATACAATACTAACAATTTTAATTAGCCAATGAATTACAAATCGAAAAAAAGAGGCCAAACGCCACAAATGCCCTTTATCCCCCAACAATTCATGATTATCACTGAATCGCAAATATGCGAACTCATGCGCGGCAAATTGCAATACAATGGTGGTAAAGCCCAAGTCCGCAAATACCGATAATGCTGCAATACCTGTAAATGTATACCAATACCCCTGCTCCAAAGCTGTTAGAAATAATGGAATAGACAAAAGCGTTACAGGGCCTGAAACTATACGCCATAATGAATTAAAAAGTGTCGAGCGTAAATCCTTATTAATTTTTCGCTGAAAAATCACAAAGTATTCACCCCAAAAACTACAGCAATTTTCCGCAAACACCTATAAACAAAAAAATATACTTTTGCAATCGAATATGGTAAATTATTTATAGGCTTTACAATATATTTATAACGCCAATTATTACCATGATATTCTTCCAATTTGTCTGCTTTTTCATGTATAAATGTATCTCTATCACGTACAGCAATAATAGTATCAGGAAACCAATATATCAAAGTATGATTTGCCACTATCTTTATCGTTTCATCTCTAACTCCATACATTTTAAATTCATTTAATATAGTAAAAAAATTTATACCAAAAACTGTATATAATCCATAACCACCATTATTTCCACTATCTCCGCCTATAGCTAAAAACTTTTCCTGCAGATAAAGATTTTTTTTTGAATTAGCTGCTGCATGGAGGAAAAAGGGCACCTGCAATAAATACGTTTTTTTATATTTCTCCGCTGAAAATTTGGGTAATAAAGTTTTATTAAAAATATTCCCTGACATAAAAGTTATATACACTGTAGTCCTTTGTAAAAATTCATTTATATCATTGCATAAGGCTCTATCCATATCTATATCAGCATAACATGGCGCGGAAATATCTTTTTGATTGTATCCAACATATGATATATAAACGACACCATAGTTATCCTCTTGAAGAATATCTATTAATGTACTCACAGCCCCTGGTAATAATAAATCATCATCACCAAGCAAAAGCACATATTTCCCTTTTGCCTTATAAATACATTGCAAAAAATTACCATCTGCACCTAAATTTTCATCATTTTTTAAATAAGTAATTTCCATTCCTCGTGAAATATATTCCTGCACTAGTTCATGTGTACCATCTGTGGAACAATTATTAGAAACCAAAATTTCCACATATTTTCGATTTTTATCATCAAACTGTCGATACAATGTTTCTAAGCTATTACGCAGGAATTTTTCTCTATTATATGTAGGAATACATATTGATAAGACTTTCTCCAATTACTAATCACACCTTCCATCAAATTGATACATATTTATCCAAAAACAATGTATCCATGCGACAACGAATAGTAAAAATGTCTAAAAATAAATTATCCTAAAAATCCACTCGTATTTTGTTGAGGTGGATAGTTCTTTTAGGAATATCATATAGTTTGTCTCTTACTTATACTTACTGCACCGAACTAACTCCCCCCTAGCTCCCCTATTGGTATAAACATTAATAATCATCAAAGGCAAAAACAAAATAATCAACCTATCAAAAGATGCCAACATTGGATTTGTAGCATTACCAAACAAAATACCAAACAATCCTGCCATAATATAAACCGCTTCCACCTTATATATATTCTTTTTAACATAACAAATAAGTTTCTTAAACAACCATGCTATGAGTGTAATATAAGTTATAATACCAACAATACCTCGCTGCATAAGCATTGCGACGTATGTAGCTTCATACGCACCATTAACAGAGCTTCTAATAACATGCAATGAATTCGCACCTGTTCCCCATCCTAAAATTGGATTCATTTCCCAGGTAGCAATCAAATCTGCAATTTGTTCCATGCGTATAACACTGCCATTATCTATTACACCATATTCATTTATACTCTCAGTAACCTCAAAAGATATTAAAGCTTTCATTACAATCGAATTGTATACATCATCTCCTATACCTAAAAATATTATAAATATTATTAGCATAATTACTAAAATCGCTTTAATAACACCTTTTGTACTAAAAATGTAATTAATTTTTCCGTATTTAAAAAAGCAAAACAAAGTTGTAAAAAGCACCAACAAAATCATCGCTGTTTTTAAAACAATAAACACTGTTATATAACTTAACACAAAATTAATTTTTACCAATTTAATAATTTTCTTTTCATAAAGTTCATTTCGATAAAAATATAAAATTATATTAGCTGGTGTCAAGAAGTATAACCATTGTATGTATTGAGCACTTGTCTTCATTACCCCTAATAACAAAACTCCGCCAAAATCTGGTTTTACAAATGGCAATGAACTAATCGGAAGAAAATTATTTATTGCCATAAATCCAACAATGTTATATACATATATAAAAAACGACACATATATAAATAAATATTTTATTTTTTTTAATTCCCACTCTCGAACAAAACAAATAATAATCACTAGGAGTGCAGGTTCAATTATCTCTACATTTATATATGTAAAAGCAGCAGAATTCCCGTATGCAAACGATAATATTAGCCAAAACAAATTTGCTATTTCATAAGCCAAAAGCCAATATATAACATTTTGAGAAATTTTTACTTGTCCATCCAAAACATTTCGCGCAACACCTAGCAAAATAATTATAACGCATAATAATATTTTAAAATTGATTAATTCTCCCGATGCCCATACCATTAAAAATATTAACATTGCGAAAAATATCATCCATATATTCCGCAGTTCCATCATCACACCACCATACGCCTTAATTAATCACCATAACACTAAAACGAATTAAAAATGATACGAAAAATTTAACATCTCTTAAGTACGATCATAAAAATAATCTACCAATTTATTGTATTGCATCATAACTAAATACGCCCTTAATGTAGGCAAAAATCCATTTCTTCTAAATCCATATTTTATTGCCCTAACAACTCTCATATATTTATTACTATCCAACATGCGTAAATACATTTTAGCTACGTTTGATTTATCCTTATACAAATCACAAATTTTTCTACACATTTGAAATGTCTTCATTTGATTTCTATTCACTTCATTCCAATGTAATATCTTCCTTTTATAGCTAAACTGATTAATTCCACCAGTAACATTATTTGCATGTTGCCTGTATTTTACAAGTTTTTTTCTAACATGAATAATCTTTCCCTCTAACACAGCAATCAAAGCCGCTCCATGATCATGCATCGCAATATTAGATAAACAAAGCAACTTATCCGTCAGTGCCTTGTTTATCATCATCGCGCAACCATATATATGATTTTGAAAAAGAATATTTTTAAACTCATCTTGAAAATCATAATCTTCTATATTTAAAAATTTTAAATTTTCATCAACAATCTCTTTATCACAATAAGCAAGCAATGGCATTGTTTGCGACTGTGCTGAAACAGCATTAATTAAAATTTCCACTTTTTGTGGATGCCATACATCATCTTGATCACAAAAAAAGAACCAATCATAATCTCTATTCTCTCTCATCAAGTATAAAAAATTTTCACATGCCCCTCCGCATTTCACTTGCGATATTTTAATTCTTGAATCTTTTTCTACAAACTGTTTTAATTTTGAGAATGTTTTATCATTTGACATATCGTCATTTATTATTATATTAATATTGGATACTGTTTGCTTCTGCAAGCTTTTTATTTGCTCTTCAATATACTTTTCTCCATTATAAGTAGCTACTAATATCGCAATTCTAAACTTGTTTTCCCGCACAATTATTAACCCTTTCGCTTGTCTTAAAACGTTCTCAACACTTTAAATAACAATATCATCACAACTTTTTAAAACACTAATAACTTCATTCCAAGAATCAACTTGACTGTTATTACTTTTTTTCTCAGTTTCTTTTCTTCTTATCTTACCTATTACAATATTCTTCATTAAATCAGCCATTTCTTCATAGTCAAAGGGATTGAAAAAATATGCATTAGGATAATCATCCAGTAATTCATGCGAAAACGCACAATCTGATGCTAATATAATAGCGCCTACAGCTTTTGCTTCCACCAACGGATAACCAAATGTTTCTATATATGAAGGAAATACCAGACAAGCATCTTTATATTGTCTAAATACCTCATTCTTCGATATTTTTCCTAAACAACTTATGTGCTCAGTATCATCGCCACTTATAGTAAGGCTCAAATGATAATCTACATTTAATTCATCTAGTTTTTTACATGCAGCCAATACTGTTCTTACATTTTTATAAAAAACATCACTTGTTGGATAAAAGAATTTTGTAGTCTTCCGATACTCACAAATTTCTCTGTTTGCAGGAACTCCTACTGTAGGATATATTTGTACAACCTTATCCTGTGAAATTCCACATTGCTCCATGACTGCCTGCTGCATCCATTTTGTTTGCACGATAACAAGATTAGCAGATTTTATTGACGATTTGATAATCCATCCTAGCAAATACTGAATAACAGCCATTTTACGCTCTTCTTGCTTAAAAAATGAGAACCTATATGCAGATTGAAACGGTACAGGCTGATGCACATACACTACCTGTGGTATCTTTGTTCCTCTAACAATAGTGTTTTGCAACGAGAACACCAGATCTGGATTTATTTGTTTGATAAGACTTCGTCCCAAAACATAATCAAAGGCCAATCTTTTTACATGCGATTTCAGGTCTGGGCGAACAATAACCTTGATTTTTTCCTTCTCTTCCACATAGCAATCTGACAATAAGAATATCCATTCCGTATCTGATGGATATTCGCAAACAGTTTTATAAAAATCTTGTAAAACTGTCAACGCTCCTCCAGAACTTGCTGCCGTGTCAATAACAAGAATTCGTTTCATTTTTCCTCTCTAAAATGCTTTATTATAATCTTATAGGAATGACCTACAGTGTAATGACTTTTTAGCAACTTAAAAGAATTTTTTCCCATAATCTCTCTAAGCTCATTGTCAGAACTCAGCTCATGTATAACACTTTCCAAGTTTTGATTATCTTCCCGCTGTATATGCCTTCCGCAATTATGTTCTTCAACAATTTTTCCTATATCTGTACATGAATCAGTACAACATAACACAGGCAAACGATTCTCCAAATAACTAAGCAAACGTGATGGGAAATTCGGTATAGTATATCTTCCATCCAAAAGAATAAGCCCTACATCTGCCGATTCGCATATTTGCTCATATTCATCCTTAGGCAGTCTGGAAATAAAAGCAATGGGCATATCCGAATGATTTCTTACATATTTGCGAATATTTTCAGCCTCTGTTCCATCGCCGACAAACAAGAAGAATGCTCCGGACAAATCAATTTTGTCTAACATAGATAGAAACTGTGGGATTCCTTGTGGAATGCCAAAGTTACCACCAGCGATAAATATACATCTGTCTATAGGTATGTTATATTTAGCGAAAACTTCTCGTCTTTTTTGTACTGTGTATTTCCTGATACGAATGGAATTGGGATTTTCTTCCACCAATGTTGTATCAGGTATTCTATTGTGAGTTTTTATGTATTGGATATTGGCTGGTGACATGCAGCCAATATAGTCAGAAGCTGCATAAAGGCGCTGTTCCTGATAGGAAAAATATTTATAAATCAAACCATTTTGCTTTATTGCGCCCACATCTGCTATCCCCTGTGGCCAAATATCTTTTAAGAGAAGGTATGTTTTTGCATTAAATATTTTTTTTAGGTCTGCGTAGACACCACTCAGCGTAATTGGCGGAGTCGACATAAGGATCAAGTCAAAAGATTCATCTGATAAATGAGAACGAATCGCCTGCTTGAATTGTCTTCCTAACATCAGATTAGATATCCCTTTTTTTATAAAAGAAATTTTTGTCAAATTGCCAGTACGAACATAAAGTACCTTCATACCTCGTTCTTCCGCAATACGTGTCTCTTTCCCATAGCGACTTTCACTACTGCATACCACCACAACATTGTGCCCTTGTCTGGCAAAGTACTCCAATAAATCGGTATACAGGTTATGTTCATCCTGTTTTTGCGGCCAAGCTATGGTTAAAAATAGTATATTCATTCTCACACTTACTTTGTCCATGCAACATTTAATCTCTTACCCGTAGCCTGAATACTCTCTTGCACACCATCAACATAAAGTTCCTTTGCCAATTCTTTTGCAATATTTTCTTCAACTCCCATACTTATCTCCCCCTAATACGAAGTTTCTGAGATTTTATCTCCTCGTTTTCTCAATTTAGTCAAGTATTGTTACAATATCAACAATATTCTCCACACAAGGCAATGTATTACATTCATTTTCCCCATATAAGCCATTTTTATTTTTATAAAAAACACTTCTCATTGCTAATTGATGTGGTGCCTGAAAATCTTTATTTACGTTATCCCCAACGTATACTATATCTCCATAATTCATCCGCCATTTATTAGCCATAATTCTAAAGGCAATATCACATGGCTTTCTGAATTGTACACCTCCCAATTCATCTGTGATGATAATGTCATCTACCATTTGTTTAAGACCCAGCGCTTCAATTTTATTACGTTGTCCTTCTGGTCTACCATCGGTAATGATGCCTGTGCGAATTCCTCTTTGGCGTAGTTTTTCCAGCATTTCTTTTACGCCATCATACAAGTGAATTTTGGGCTTGTGTCTGCGATATACTTTTAATGCTGTTAGCTTTGTTGTTTCACAACCAATTTCCTTCAATAATTCATCTATTGCCGGTTTACCTGCCTCAAAATACTGCCAAAGTTTATCTTCATAGCCGCCACCTAAATAGTCACTTACTGCTTTGAAGCCAGACTTTACATATTCCTTTTCGCTGTACAAGGTGTCATCTAAATCAAAGATAACCCCCTTGATTTTACCTTTACCTTCCTTGATACAAACCGACTGGTCAAAGCGACTATAGACAGCTCCATCAGCAATATCCTGCATATAACTGACTTCTTTCCCATCCATAAGCTGCAGAATAGCTTCTGCACTTCTTGCTCCTGCTTTCATGGATAAAGGTGCACCACCACCAAAACGAGGATTGATTTCGATAAACCAGTCAATGCCATCTTTATCCCGAATCAGTTGAACCGTCATTGGGCCACACGGCTTGAACGCTTTACAGAGTGTTTTCGCCTCCTCTATCATGGTTTTATCCATACAGATTTCCGTTTTCAGGACTTCGCCAGCCCTTACCTGCAAGCGTTCACGGGGAACTATAGATATCGGCTCGCCATTCCAGTCACAGAAAATATCTATCGTATATTCCCGGCCATCTACAAATGGCTGCACGATATAATCTTTTACCTGTCCCGCATAAACTTCTAATTCTTCTACATTGTCTACTTTGTACGCATTTATTGAACTGGAGCCATCTTTTGGTTTTATAAACGCCGGATAGCCGCATTTATATTCCTGCCAGTCATTTACCGGCATAGGGGCATGAAGTCCGCAATCAACAAAGAATTGCGAAGTATTATTCTTATCGCGGCAGATACGGATTTTGTCCGGGTCACTAATCATGACTTTTGTGTCAATCGCATTAAAACGGCCTTTATTCTCGCTGAGTATCAGCAAATCCGTATCAATGGTTGGTATCAGTAAATCAATTTTATCTGCTACACAAATATCAATAAGATTTTGTATATACGCCGGATCATTCATAGCCACGACTTTTCTTGTATAATCACAATAAGCCAATGCTGGAGCTGTCCCAGCCATATCTGCACCATAGATTTTTAGTTCCTTGTCGAGAACCAATGCAGCACTACAAAAAGCCTGCAAAAGTTCTATCCTGCGTCCCACGCCTGTAAAAAGAATTTTTAGCATGCCAACCTCCGATATTTTTTATCAGAGATTTCTGCATAAACAGTCAATCTATATGTATTTAAGGCCCAGAGGGTGTTACCCCCCCCGATTTTGATTTTCATTTTCATTACCCTCGCTGGTATTCCAATATATGTACTACTATGCTTTATGTCTTTTACTACTAAAGCACCAGCACCTATGGTTGTTTCGGAACAAATCGTTATATTATTGGAAACGGTTGCTCCTGCACCAATCCACACTTCATTTCCTACCTTTACTGTACCGCACATATGCGCACCAACAGCTAAGTGGCAATAGTCACCCATAATACAATCATGGTCTACAGATGCACAGGTATTGATGATATTCCCTTTGCCAATTTTGCTATCTGAATTGATAACCGCACCTGCCATGATTACTGTCCCCGCACCAATTTCTGTTCTTTCTGCTACAACTACCGAGGGATGAATTAATACAGGAAAATATCTATCTTTGTTCTTTTCCATCAGTTTTTTTCGTACAGATGAATTGCCTACCGCGATAAATAAATCTCCTGTAATATTTTCAACCATTTCTTCTGAACCAATTACAGGATAGCCAGCACATTCTTTTAGGCTGCGGTCTCCGTCAAGGAATACAATATCTTTGTATCCCATCAGTTTTGCTATATCCGCTACTACTTTTCCATGACCGGAAGCGCCTATAATGATTAGCCTATTCATTTCCCATAAACTCTCCCATCGTAGCTTCGCCTTTAGCACTGATACCTTCTCTTTTGATTACTGTTCTTATGGTTGCAAAGATGATTTTCCAATCGCCGAAAAAAGTAATCTTATCCACATATTTAACATCCCATGTAAATTTTTCTTCCCAGGAAATGGCATTGCGGCCATTAACTTGTGCCAGTCCGGTAAATCCCGGTCTTACTTCATGCCGTCTTGCCTGTTGTGCGCTATATCTGGACAGATAGCGTGTCAATAACGGACGCGGGCCGACCACAGACATATCACCTTTGAGGATATTGAATAGTTCCGGCAATTCGTCCAAGGACGTACTGCGCAGTTTTTTGCCAAACGATGTCAACCGCTGTGCATCCTGCAAAGGGTCTATTTCTCCATCTTTTGGTGGCAACATTGTACGGAATTTATACAGCTTGAACACCTTGCCATTAAGACCGGGTCTTTCCTGCACAAAAAGGATGGGGCTGCCCAGTTTTGTCCTTACCAGTATTGCTACGACCAGCAATACCGGCGAAAGCAGAATGATGGCGATAAATGCGCAGATAAAATCCTGAATCCGTTTTATATATGCTTCATATAAACCATAAGGTTTATGTTTCATGTCTGTCATCACGCAAAACACCTATGAATAACTTCGATAATCTTATCCTGCTGTTCAGGTGTCATTTTGTTATCACTGGGCAGGCATAATCCTCGTTGGAAGATATCTGCACCTACATCAATACCTGTACCTTCGATATAGGCATTACTCTTGCCACGGCCATTGCCTTCTACCGTGATAAACGGATTCGTGCGGTAAATCGGCTGCATGTGCATAGGCTTCCAAATAGGACGGCCCTCGGCATTGATAGCTGCCATCGCCTCCAGGATTTCCTGCGGAGAACTTTTTCCACTTTCGTGCTTGTAAAGATAATCCTGTTCACCTCTGACCTGCGGAGCCATTGCTTCTTTATCGATAATCAGGCAGGAAAGCCAGAAGTTTGGTTGGCTGTGTTCTCTGTCGAAAGGATTCATCTTGACTGGTAAATCTGCGAGGCCCTTTTCATAGCGTTCGTAAATTGCTTTCTTTTGGGCAATATGTTCATCAAGATAAGGAATCTGTCCGCGAATAATGCCAGCGATAATGTTGCTCATACGGTAGTTGTAGCCGATTTCCTCATGCTGGTACCACGGCGCGGCTTCGCGGCTTTGGGTTGACCATTTTCTTACCTTTTCAGCATCTTCTTTGTTGTTGGTTAGGAACATGCCGCCGGAGGAACCCGTGATAATCTTGTTTCCATTGAAGCTTATGGCGTTGAAATTGCCTAAGGTACCCGTTTCTACCCATTCGCCGTTGAGCTTGTATTTTGCGCCTAAAGATTCAGCAGCATCTTCGACAATAAGAGCACCATGTTTGTCACAGATATTTTTTATCTGCTGCATTTTGCCGGGTGTGCCATAGAGATGGGCAACAATCACCAGTTTTACATCCGGATAAAGTTCAAAAGCTTTTTCCAAAGCTTCCGGACACATATTCCATGTGTCATATTCCGTGTCGATAAATACGGCTTCACCGTCTTCGTAGGCTACGGGGTTGATGCTGGCGTCGAATGTACAATCGGAACAAAATACCTTATGGCCCTGCAACGTGCCTGCATTTGGTTTTGCCTGTCCGTAGAGTTTTTCGCCGGCAAGTTTGGTTGCCAAATGGAGAGCTGCTGTTCCTGCGGACAAGGCCACGGCGTATTTACAGCCGACATATTCGGCGATTGACTCTTCAATGGCGTTTATGTTGGCGCCAACGGTGGATACCCAGTTGGTGCGGATGGCTTCGTCTACCCACTTCTGCTCGTCACCGTGCATGGTAGGGGAGGAAAGCCATATTTTCGTATTAGACATTAATTAATACCTTCTTCCAGTTGTTTGCTTTTATAGGTTGGTATCATATGTTTAAGCGTTTTTAGGATTGTCTGCTTGTCTGTGGTTTCGTTTAGGGTTTGCAGGCTTGCTTTTAGGTCTTGTTCATCCAATGGTTGGATATGGGCTTTGAAGATTTTCTTGTGTTTGGTACTGGTTGTCCCTTCTTCACTGGTTAAGAGTTCTTCGTAGAGCTTTTCGCCAGGGCGCAGGCCAGTGTAGGTTATCTTGATATCCTTGCCCGGTGTGAAACCATGAAGCCGAATCAGGTCTTCGGCCATATCTTTGATTTTTACGGGCTTGCCCATATCAAAGAGGAATACTTCGCCGCCTTCGGCCTGACTGCCGGCCTGCAGAACAAGCTGAACCGCTTCGGGGATGGTCATAAAGAATCTCGTCATATCCTTGTGGGTGACGGTTACCGGGCCGCCGGCGGCAATCTGTTTTTCAAAGAGCGGTACAACACTGCCGCGGCTGCCTAAGACGTTGCCAAAACGAACCGTTACAAACTTGGTGTTGCTGTGCTGGTTGATTTCCTGCAAAACCAGTTCTGCGGTACGCTTGGTCGCCCCCATTACGCTGGTGGGATTAACTGCTTTGTCGGTGGAAATCAACACAAAGATTTCCGCATGGTTTGCGTCGGCCAGTTCAGCTACGTTCTGCGTGCCAAATACGTTGTTGCGAATGGCTTCATCCGGCTGGATTTCCATTAAAGGTACATGCTTATGGGCAGCGGCATGGAATACAACCTGCGGCTGGAACTTCTGGAAAATTCGCGCCATGCGTTCCTTATCAGTGATATTGGCAATGACTGTATGATAGGTCTGTTCCGGAAATTTGCGCTTCAGTTCCTGATGGATTTCGTAGATGCTGTTTTCGCCACGGCCTAAGAGGATTATCTCTTTGGCACCGA
>ERZ842401.5953-NODE-5953-length-13250-cov-7.656233_pt1 | contig 13250 bp, 14 predicted proteins | sample MGYA00521270_ERZ842401 | MGnify/ENA primary metagenome ERZ842401 (study PRJEB31892, sample SAMEA3878208) | bioreactor metagenome | biome: Moose rumen | place: Sweden | collected 2011-10 | study: EMG produced TPA metagenomics assembly of the PRJEB12797 data set... | reverse complement strand
GAAATAACTTTAATTTTATTCCTTATTTTGTTAATATTTCGTAATAATTATTCCTGAAACCCGCATTATTACTAACTTCTAACACGTTAAGACATGTTACAACGTGAGCAAAAGAACAATTAATTGTTATATTCTTTAACGAGACTATCAACCCATTTAATCAAAGCTGGGATTTCATACGGCTTAGGCAAATAAAGGTCAGCTCCGGTATTTAGTATTAATTCTTTATCATGAATTATTGATGTCACTATAATTTTTGAGTTGCATATTTTATCATTCTTAATCTTGTAACAAAGGTTTAGACCATTTTTCTTCTCTAAGTCCCCTGCATCAATAATCAGCAATGCCGGGACTTCAAATTCATCAGTTATTTCAAAATTATCCATGATTTTAACATTATAACCCTGAAGTGTAAGAATAGTATGAAGCAGTGTAGAAAGAGCCGAATCGGTTTCATAAATACATATATTATTGTTATATTTAATTTCGGCAGCTATACTTTGAGTTGAAATTTTGGGTCTGTCAATAATATAATTTGATTTATCCGGTAAATTTGCAAGAGAATTCAGATCTTTTAAAAGAGTCATAATCTGCGAACTATTGTTATATTGGTTATTTTCATTGGAAATCCCGCTTATTGTAAAATGAACAAAATTAGCTCTTTTCCCTGCAAAATCATCTCCTTGCAAAATCATATACCCTCTTGCTAAATCGTGTTCAGCGTAAAATTTACTTACAATCGAATCAAAAGCAAAAGTTAAAAATTTTGCAACACTCTCGGCTTTTAAAGTATCAGTAATAACAATAAACGAATCATCCTCAAATTTTCCTACAAAATCGACTTCTGTAAGAGATGCTTTTAAAATAGCGCTGTATGCCTGCAGCAATTTATCGGAAGCTAACTCTGTGTATGCTTCTTTATAATCATCAAAATTTACAATTTTTATATATAACATTGCCCATTTTTGCAGACTATTAACAGATCTTTTTATAAGACGAAGTGAATAATTTTTGTTAGGCAGAAAACATTTAGAATCTAAATTTGATTCATATTCGCGTCTTAAATGGGCATTTATTCTTACCTGAAATTCCTTCATATTTACAGGTTCTGAAATAAAATCATCTGCTCCGCTATTCAAAACTTTTATCCTGTCATTAAAATCAGCAGACTTTGATAATGCAACAATTACAGGGCGCATATTATATGTCAGTGCTCTGACCTGTTTACAAAAATCCGATAAGTCATCATCAAAACTATCTGATATTATTATTAAATCGGGTTCATTATCTTGAATAATTTTGATTGAGTCCAGTAAATTGCGGGAAATTAGAACTTTGTTAGAATCAGATTCTAAAATTTTCCTGTATTTTGTAGGCATTTCAAGTCTTTTATCAATTATAAGCGTTACTGATTGCATTTTATTTTTGTTTGCTCCTCTATAGTTCTTATCGGCATTTTTACTGTAAAAATAACTCTATCATAGTTTTTATTATCAGTTTTTAAAGTTTCAACAGCAATTGAACCGCCCATTTTCTCTACTAAGGTTTTAGTTATATATAGTCCTAATCCGCTGCCTTGAACTTTTCGTGTTAATGGATTGTCAATACGTGAAAACTTCGTAAAAATTTTATCATAATCTTTTTGTTCTATCGGTAAACCCAAATTTTCAACTGATATCAACACATCATTATTTTGTGATTTTGCACGGATATATGTTGTTGAACTATCAGGAGAATATTTCGCACTATTTTCCAGCAAATTAACAATAATTTGCTGAAATTTATCTTTATCAGCGAATAAATTCGGAACATTTTCAGGACAGGAAAATTCAAATAATTGATCCGGATATTTTGTTTTGATAATTAAAATAGTTTGCTCTATAACGGATTTTATGTCAATTTCATTATATACAAGCATATTTTTTGATTGTAATTTTGTGACCGCAAGCATATTTTCAACAAGGTTTATCAATCTTTGAGATTGCTCTTCGATAATTTTTATAAATTTTTTCTTATTCGTATCATCAATCTTATCCCATGATGCAAGCATTGTCTGAGAGAATCCCCTTATCGAAGTCAAAGGTGTTCTTAATTCATGACTTACTGTTGATATAAAATCTTCATAACTTTGATTGTTATTATCCATATAAGAATTATATCAAATAAAGAAATTTATGTAAATTCAGATGCGGCATATAACCGCACCTGATATTTATACATAAATTTATGTTAAAAAAGTGAAGTTGCAAACATTGCAGCACTCAGCATTTGGTCAAATCCAAGTTGATTATTACTGCTTTGCTGAGATTTATTAAACTGATTCCCGCTATTTGCGTTCTGGCTGGGAATTGCGAGATAACTTAATATATTATTATTAATTGAGTTGTTTAATCCGTTTAACAAACTTATTGTATTAATTCGTCTTTGAATTTCCTGATTGTATAAATTATTTGATGCCAGAGTTAAATTATTAACGAGGTCTGCGACGGCTTTTGATTTATTATCGGTAATTGAGCTTAATTTATCCATAAAAATTGAGTTATCTAGATTTCCAAACCTGGAAGCAATATCATTTTTTAAGCTATTTTGTAATGCTCCGTAAATACTATTTAAATTTTGCAATCCAGTGTCTTGCATAGTATTTAACTGTTTTTGCCATTCCTGACGCTGAGGATCTGAAACCGTGAATAAATTTTCAAGAGCATCTGACAACCCACTTTGCACAGAATCAAATATTTTTTTCTCGATCTTGCTCATATTATAATCAGAAACAAAATTATCACCCTCTTTTCTGACAGTTGCAATGTTGTTGCCGTTTATTCTTACACTACCGCCTGAATACGCCGGTTGAGAGGGAGTACTTGAAGTTTTTGACATTTTTTTATCCTTTCGCATTAGCAAAAGGCAAACATATAAATGAGTAACGAAACTACTTATATTATACCATTTTATCACTTATTCTCAAAGTATAAATTATTTTTATTTGAAAAAAAAATATTATTGAATGATAATATTATTACTATGGCAGACAAGATTAAAATATCGGGAGCAAAAGAGCATAATTTAAAAAATGTATCGTTAGAAATCCCCAAAAATGAATTGGTTGTATTTACCGGAGTATCAGGTTCAGGAAAGAGTTCACTAGCTTTTGATACAATTTTTGCAGAAGGACAAAGACGTTACGTTGAAAGCCTTTCAACCTATGCAAGACAATTTTTGGGTCAGCTTGATAAACCTGACGTTGAGTACATTGATGGGTTATCTCCTGCTATTTCAATTGATCAGAAATCTACAAGTAATAATCCCCGTTCAACTGTAGGAACTATTACAGAAATCTATGATTATCTGCGTCTTATGTATGCAAGAATCGGAATTCCTCATTGCCCTAAATGCGGAAGAAAAATAAAACCGCAATCACTTGATGAAATTGTTAATAAAATTATGTTATTGGGTGAAGGTACAAAAATTCAGATTTTGTCACCAATTATCAGAGGGAAAAAGGGAGAATATTCTTCAACATTTAAAGAATTGTCACATGAGGGATTTGTGAGGGTAAAGGTTGATGGTGAAATTTATAATCTAGATGAAGATGAAATTTCACTTGAAAAGACTAAAAAACACGATATAAGCATTGTTGTTGATAGAATTGTTGTAAAAGAAAGTTCTGTATCCAGGATTGCAGACAGTGTTCAAACTGCGCTGAAAAGAGCTGACGGGATTGTAAATATTGATGTTATAGGGGATAAAGAAATTGTTTTCAGCGAAAAACTTGCGTGTCCGGATTGTAATTTGAGTTTTGAGGAATTAACCCCGAGAATTTTCTCATTTAATGCGCCATATGGAGCCTGCGAAAGATGCGGAGGTTTAGGAGCCGATTTTATAGTTGATCCTGATTTAGTTGTTCCTGACAAAACAAAATCAATAAATGAAAATGCCATATATGCCTGGGATAGACCTGCGACAACATATTATAAAGATATGCTTTTATCTGTTTGCAGTGCATATGGTATAGACATGGATACGCCGTATGAAAAGCTTTCTGCAAAACATCAAAATATTATTCTTTACGGTTCAAATGAACCCATAAAAATGAAGATTAAAGACTTTGGGACAAGTCGTTATGTTACCCGTAATATTCCCTTTGTTGGTGTTATACCTTTTCTTGAAAAAAGATATAATGATACAAACGGAGATTACTGGCGGGAAGAAATAGAACCATTTATGGTTGCAAAGCCTTGTCCTAAATGTAATGGGGCAAGATTAAAAGAATTTCCGCTTGCTGTGAAAATTAAAGATATAAACATATATGAATTTACTCAGATGTCTATTGATGATGAGTTTAAATTTATAACAGATTTGTATCTGGATTTGAATGAATATCAATTAAAAATTGCAAAGCAGATTCTTGATGAAATAAGAGCAAGATTAAAATTTTTGATTGATGTTGGTCTTCATTATCTTAACCTGGCACGAATGGCAGGGACTCTTTCAGGCGGTGAAGCCCAGAGGATTCGCCTTGCTTCTCAAATCGGCAGTGGATTAAGCGGTGTTTTGTATGTACTTGATGAACCTTCTATAGGGCTTCATCAGCGCGATAATGATATGCTTATTAAAACGCTTTTTAAACTCAGAAACCTTGGCAATACTCTGATTGTCGTCGAGCACGACGAGGATACAATCAGAAGTGCCGATTATATTGTTGATATTGGACCAAAGGCAGGAGAATCAGGCGGCAAAATAATCGCACAGGGGTCAGTTGAAGATATTATCACCGCCAAAAATTCTATTACCGGCAAATATCTGAGCGGAGAAAAATTTATTCCGTTACCTAAGAAGTTGAGAGAAGGAAATGGGAATTATCTGCGAATAAAAAATGCACATTTAAATAATCTCAAAAATATTGATGTAGATATTCCATTGGGTAAAATTGTCGTTTTAACAGGTGTGTCAGGCAGCGGAAAATCTTCGCTGATGCAGGATTTATTGTATGAGTTTGCGATTCACAAATTGAGAAGGAACAAACCTAAACCGCAAGGTGTTGATGATATTGCGGGTTTTGAAAATATTGATAAAGTTATCAACATTGATCAATCTCCTATTGGCAGAACACCGCGTTCAAATCCTGCGACATATACCGATGTATTTTCGCAAATCAGAGATTTATATGCAAAAACAAATGAGGCAAAGGTAAGAGGCTATAAACCGGGCAGGTTCAGTTTTAATGTCAAAGGCGGCAGATGCGAAGCCTGCAAGGGCGATGGCCTTGTAAAAATCGAAATGAACTTCTTATCTGATGTTTATGTTAAATGTGATGTTTGTAAGGGTAAAAGGTATAACAGAGAAACACTTGAAGTCAAATACAAAGGCAAAACAATTTCTGATGTACTGGATATGAGTATAAAAGAGGCTTTGAGTTTCTTTGAAAATATCCCTTCAATTCAGCGCAAACTTCAAACTCTAAATGATGTCGGACTTGATTATATGAAACTGGGTCAAAGCTCTACGACATTATCAGGCGGGGAAGCTCAAAGAATAAAACTTGCATCTGAACTGAATAAACGTTCTACAGGCAAAACATTATATTTGCTTGATGAGCCGTCAGTTGGTCTTCACTGGTATGATTTGGATAAGCTTGTAAAAATATTACACACACTTGCTGATCAGGGCAATACTATTCTTATGATTGAACATAATCTGGATTTGATTAAAATTGCCGATCATATTATAGATTTGGGTCCTGAAGGCGGTATAGGCGGTGGACAAGTTGTTACGCAGGGAACTCCGTCAGAAATTATGAAGTGTAAAAACTCTTATACAGGCAAATATTTAAAAAAATATTTGAATAAAGACTAATATCTTGCCATTTTTATTAAATTCTGTTAATATATCCTAGTGAGGATGATATTAATATGCAAAAAAATTTATTTTTAGTTTTTTTAGTACTATTAATAACAGGAATATATAATGGCGTAATTGCCAAAACAGTTGAAGTATTATCACTAAGTAATTTTTCAACTGCAAATCCTCCATCCGAAATAAAAGTCAGACTGCTTGACGGGCTGGATTTAGATAATGTAAAAATTAAGTCCGGTTCGGTATTGGCAGGGACACTAACGGATGTAAAAAGTCCCAAAAGACTAAAAAGAAATGCCAAATTTTCTTTCAAGTTATTGTGGTACATTGATGATGACGGAACAAAACATATAGTTCAAGAAGATATAAAAGCATCTTATACAACAACTCTTGACGGAGCACAACTGGCAAAAAATGTCACTCTCAGCGTAGGCAATCACTTTGTAAAAGGTTTGAAAATGGGAGTTGCAGCGGTTGAAGGGGCAGTAGAAAATGAAGAAGGTAACAGATTAAAATCATCTGCAAAATCTTTGTATGACGCATCTCCCGTATCATATATTGAAAAGGGAAATGATTTGTTGATAGAAGAAAATGATATTTTTTATCTGAAATTCCCAAATAAAAAAACAGAAAAGGAGTAATATAAAATGAAAAAATTATTAAGTGTGTTCGCAGGTTTGGTTCTTGCTCTAAGTATTGCAGGAACTGTACAAGCTAAAACTGTTCAGGTATCTGCATTGGAAGATTTCAATACTTCAAATCCTCCTCAGATATTACATGTTCAGATGAATGCTAATACCCGTTTGGATTATGATGTAATGCTATTTCAGGGTTATCAGGTTGCAGGCAAAGTTTCAGCTGCAAACGGCGGATTTTCATTTGTACCTATAGCTTTTGTAAATTTTCAGGAAGAACAAATTCCTATTAAAAAGGAATTTGCAGCATACTATAAAGGCGGTAACGGTATAATCAGACAAAATCAGCCATTTATGTTAGTATTTCCTGAAAACGGACCTGATACTTTCCAATATTATGTACCAAGTTCAAGCGATATTAACAAATAATAATTATAAAAATTGTTATGATAAGGCGGAAGATTACTTCCGCTTTATTATTGATAAGGATAGAGAGTATGTTTAAATATTTTATTGATTCAACAATAGTCACTGTTTGCGGAGTTACTGCAGCTTACTTTTGGGGCGAACATGTTAACCCGGGTGCCGGTTTGATATCTGTATTTATTGCCGGTATATTAGCAATTTTAGAAATAAGTTTATCTTTTGACAATGCAGTAGTTAATGCAATGAAACTGGAAAAAATGTCAAAAGTATGGCAACAAAGATTTCTGACATGGGGTATAGCCATTGCGGTATTTGGTATGAGGTTTTTATTCCCGATTCTTGTGGTTTCGATTTTCGCACACTTAGATATGCTAACTGTAACAAACATTGCCTTGACTGATTCGATGAAATATGCTCATTATCTGGAGTTATCTCACGCACCGATTGTAACATTTGGCGGTATTTTCCTTATAATGTTGTTTCTTAATTACTTCTTTAATCATGAAAAAGAAGTTCATTGGATAGCTTGTATCGAACATCCGCTCTGCTATCTTGATCATATAAGAGGGATAGAGGTAGTTATATCACTTATTGTATTATTGATTCTTAATAACTTTATTCCTTCTGAACAAAAAGTCCCTGTTTTGATTGCAGGAATTACAGGTATAATTACATATTTGGCAATAGATGGCTTGTCGCATTTTCTTGAGAAACACGAGGAACAAAGATTGGCCAGTTGTGCAACAAATGCAGTTGCCTGCACAGGTTTTGTAAGTTTTTTATATTTGGAATTAATTGATGCTTCTTTTTCACTTGATGGAGTATTAGGTGCATTTGCACTAAGTAATGATGTCATAATTATTGCTATAGGTTTGGGAATAGGAGCAATGTTTGTTCGTTCTTTAACTTTGTTGATAGTAGAAACAAAAACACTGGCAAAGTTCAGATATTTAGAACATGGTGCACATTGGGCAATCGGAGCATTAGCAATTATAATGCTTATCACAACAGTAAAAGAAGTCCCTGAAGTTGTGACAGGTTTGATAGGACTTGTGTTTATAGTTGCATCTTTAATTTCGTCAATTATTTATAATAAAAAACATTCATAAGAAAACCTCTCCGGGGGAGAGGGAAGAATTGCCTAACGAAGCGAAGTTGAGTTTAGCAATTCGGGTGAGGGTTGAATAATTAATTTTTGGAACTTATATACAGAATTAGCCAAAAATTATAAAACTCTTTTCCTCTCCTAAAAGATTTAGGAGAGGGAGCAGATGTTTGAGCACAGCGAATTACATCTGCGGGTGAGGTTTGGTGTATTATTTTAACCTCACCAACAATCTGTACGGCAACAAGTTGCCTACATCTTGTATCCTCTCCTAAAAACAGGAGAGGATAATTTATTTTGGCTAATTAAATATATAAAACCCTAATTTTCCCCCTCCTAACCTACCCCTTTGGAGAGGAATAATATGCGATAAATATTTGTCGGCGTGGCAACGCCGACCTACAACTATTTAAATATTTTGGATTATTGAATCCAACTCAAAATAATCGCCATCTTTGTGATAGATAACATCTGAAAATTTTACTTCTTTCGGAGTATTGTTTAGAATAACCTCATATTGCGCATTAGACCCATTGTGGAATCCGCCTTGTGTTCCTTGTTTAACTGTTGCATTTTGGATGATTGTTGTATTATCTCCTGCATTGTGCGACTTCCATCCACCTGCCATACCTTTATCAAACGATAATGATTTAAAACGGTCATCAATAATTCTTGAAGATTTTATTCTATTGATAAGTTCGTTAACAAATTTTTCATCCCCAAACTTTGCAAGCTGCATCCCATCGGCCAGTGTAAGTGTTTCTTTCGAAGAAAGAAAATCGTATAAGTTTGTGCATGTTCCGATGTTATATCTTCCGGTATATTGTGATAATTTCATATTTTTGGCTTTGTCTTTATTTGCCTCTAGCAATTGTCTTAATTGTTTTTCAAAATCCTTATCTATTCCAACTGAATCGAACATGCCGACAGTTTTTTCTCCTCGATAAAGTTTTACATCTGTGCTTAATTTGCATTTAGACAAATCCTCACTCAATTCTCTGACAGCGGAACTTGTTTTATCTAAATATTTATCACTGCAAGCAACATAATCACTTATCGTTGCGGATGACGGTAAGCAATCAACTGTCATTGCATGCAATTGTTTTGGAGTTATACTTTTAAAGAATGAAGCCGAAGGCATTTTATCAAAGTAAGTACCCCAATTTTCAAATTCTGCAATGGCTCTTTGATTATTTGAGCTAATAATATATTCATAAGTTTTTGGATTATATTTTTTCATTATTAAAGCGTTCATATAATGAAAAAATGTAGGCTCAAATTCATTTTTTTGAGCAAAAATATCTATTTCTTTAAATAATTGTTTGATTTGAGCTATTGGGGTATCTTTAGCTATTTCGAGAGGAACTCCACCATATTTTGTCATTATATGTTGATAATTTTGTGCAGATAATCTTTCCCCTCCGAAAAACACAAATGCTTCCGGATTTTCTTTTTTGAAATTTTCTATAGTCTTATAATTTAAATAATTTTTTTCTTCGTATGTTGGAATATGTCCCTTTTTAACATTTTCAACTATATCAGGCAGCCTTTCTTCAACATAATCAGCCCTAAAACTTTTTCTGACTTTTTGCATTAAATCATCAGCCTTTGCATTGATTTGGGCAAGTTCTTTATTCACAAATTGAACAGTATCTTTTTCCAAAGCAGGTGCATATTTTAAACCTTTAATGTTTGCAACGGCTTTTTGTGGTTGAGTACATAGCAAACTTTTGGCAAGTTTTCCGCCTCGTTCAACCATAAAATTAAAGGCTACTTTATGTAATACCATAACGATATTTTCCCCTATATAAATATAAAGTATTTTTCTTTCAAAAAATTGCCTGATTTTTACAAAAATATAATTAAATTATAAATTAACGCCGTGCAAATCTGTTCCGCCCGTTTTTATTAAGTTGTATTTATCAGCAATTTGTTCTAATTTCTCAACAGGGGCAAATTTCATATATTTACGCCACCTTGGATATGGATAATATATTTCTATCCCGTCTAAACCAATATTTTTTAAATCTTTAATAAATTTATCCATATTTAATGCCCAACAGCAGGCAGGGTGAGCAATTACAGCTATACCTCCTGCCAGATGAATCGCGTTAATAAGTTTGTTTATATTCCTGACCGGTAATATTCTTATTATATCTTTCTCTGTTTCACTTTTGTTTCGGGCATAAAAGGTTTTCATACATTGAGCATTAATGTCAATTCCGTATGCAATCAGATGAAGAAATATATACTTATACCAGACATCAAATTCAACGGCAGGAATAACAAAATCGGATAAATCGCAGTTATCAATATGTCCCTGAATAGTATTATGATCTGTAATTGCAATACATTTGAAACCTTTTTCTTTCGCCTGCTTAACTATATCTCTGTATTCCCCTTTCCCATCAGAATAGGTTGTATGTATATGAAGATTAACCTTATTGCTAAGGTAATCATCTTTAGAAAAATCTGATATTAATTCTTTGTAATCTATAGGCATAATATTTAAATTTCCTTCTATTTGTAATAAAATTATATTATAAAGGAGTGTTCATGTCTAAAGATAAAGTAAGAAATAGCATTTGGTATGTTATTTTTGAAGGTTTGAAAATTTATTTTTCAAATATCGACAAATTTATTACTTTTATGCTTTTTCCTGTATTTGGGCAAATTTTAGGTTTAGCTTTGACTTTTGGCTTAACAATTCCTATGGCTGATAAGGTTGCTCAAAAAGCACCGAATATGCCTACAGCTTTAGGTATAATATTTTTACTTGCGATTCCGGGATTGCTTGTTTATATCAAAGCGTTTTGGGATTATATGGTTGCATATGTTGCGCTAAACTCAATGACAGAAGGAGCTTTAACAACAGGTAAAGTATATGACTTTCAGTCTCATCGTGAAGTTGCAACCCGCAGAGCATTCAAGTATATTATATTTCTTTGCGCAGTCGGGGTGCTATCAGCATTTGCGGTTGCCTTTTCCGTTATTCCTCTGTTTGGTCTTATTCCGCCAATAATTTTTTGGGTATTTTTCGTACTTGTTTATCAGGTATTTACGTTTGAGGAAGATATTTCAGTAAAAGATTGTTTTAAAAGAAGTTTTTATCTTGTTAAAGGTGACTGGGCAAGAACATTTTTCCTAATGATTATATTAGGATTTTTCTCAATTTATATAATAACAGAGGGCGTTTCTGTAATATTTGATTGCCTGCACCTTACGGATAAGGTTTGCTCTGTCTTTGATTTAATAGGGAATAGTTTTAACCTTGACTATATAAATAAAGCTCTGAGATATGCAAATCAACCTGAAATAACCGTAAACTTAATTTCTAAAGCAATCTTTATGATGACTCTAAGTACGATTGTATCGGCTCTGAGCTTGCCTATAAGAAGTATTTGTTATACATTGTGGTACAAAACTATGGCTCTTGTTAAAGATAACCAAACAGAACAATCAAGACAAAAAAAGATTAAAAAAACTAAAAAAGAAAAAGACAACGAATAATGTTTATCTGCAAAAATTGTAAATCAATAGATAAATTTGAATTAATGTTTTCACCTGACTACATGGGTGATAAAAATTTTTCGCAAAAGTATAATGAAAAAGGTGACATTGAAATTACCGTAGATGGTTATGTTTTTATACCTGATTTACAATTTATGAATGAACATGCTGTTTGCAGATATTGTGGTCAGATTTATATGTGGGACTATGAATACAGGAGGAATTTATGAGGTTAGACAATCGTAAAAATAATGAAACTCGTGAAATTAAATTTACAACAAATTATACAAAGCATGCTCTTGGCTCTGTTTTGGTTGAATTTGGAGATACCAAAGTTATAACAACAGCCAGCGTTGAACATACAAAGCCTAAGTGGATGGATAAAGAAGATCCTAGAGGATGGCTGACGGCAGAATATTCCCTTTTACCATCCTCGACTTCAACAAGATGTCAAAGAGAGAGAACTAAAATTTCAGGCAGGACACAAGAAATTCAAAGGCTTATCGGGCGTAGCCTCAGAGCGTGTATTGATCTTACAAAAATCCCCGATTTAACTATAACTATTGATGCAGACGTTATTCAGGCAGATGGAGGCACAAGAACTGCAAGTATATGCGGGGGCTTTGTTGCACTAAATGAAGCTATAAAAAAAATGCTCGCAGACGGTACGATAACTGAAAATCCTATAATAGAACCAATTGCTGCTATCTCGGCAGGAATAATTGATGGTGAAATAAAGTTAGATCTTAATTATGATGAAGATTCGCATGCTCAGGTTGATTCAAATATTGTATTAACACAAAGCGGTAAAATAATTGAATTTCAAACTACTGCTGAAGGCGAACCTTATAATTACAGCCAAATGCTGGAAATTTTTCAGCTCGCACAAAAAGGAATTAATGAAATCATTGAAAAATATTCTGTTTTGGAGTAAATTATTCATATGAAAAAGTTTTTGCTCATAAGTGTTTTTATTATATTTATTGGTTCTATTTGTGTTTATGCAAATGATAAAAAAACGCAAGAGCAGAAAGTTCAATCAACACAAGGTATTGAAATTGATAATTCAACATCTCAAAAAGTAGTAAAATCAAAAGAAGATAAAAATCCTGCAAAAACTAAAAGAAAAAATCGCAATAAATATCTCAGATATTTAAATAAAACTGACAGTTCCAAAAACCGAAAAAGAATTAAAGAACGCGATTTAAATTTTTTAAATCAACAGTTAGAAATAAAAAAAAGAAGGCTAGAAGAACTAAATTCACAGGTTAAGAAAGGAGAGAACCAAGAATGAAAAAATTAGCAGTATCTTTAATCGCAGTTGCTATCTTAGCAATCGGAGCACCATCATTTAGTGCAAATGCAGTTACAAATGCATTAGACAAAACTTCTAACGCTATTACAAGCACATTTGACAAAATTACAAATGCTGAAAATGATGCATTAAAAGCTCAGGAAAAAGCTCAAAAAGCAGCTGAAAAAAGACAAAAAGCAATTGAAAAACAAAAAAAAGCTCAGGAAAAAGCAGTTGCTGACCAAAAAGCAGCATACCAAAATTCTGTAAATGAACAAAAAACATTTTGGTCTAATCAAAAGAAATTCTGGAAAGGTTTATTTACAACAAATAACTAATCTGAATTCTGATTAATCAAAAAAGTCGAAATTCTTTTGAACTGAAACCCTAAAACTAGACAAAGTAAAAAAAAGTCGGTTTTAGGGTT
>ERZ842401.5952-NODE-5952-length-13252-cov-8.496628_pt1 | contig 13252 bp, 8 predicted proteins | sample MGYA00521270_ERZ842401 | MGnify/ENA primary metagenome ERZ842401 (study PRJEB31892, sample SAMEA3878208) | bioreactor metagenome | biome: Moose rumen | place: Sweden | collected 2011-10 | study: EMG produced TPA metagenomics assembly of the PRJEB12797 data set... | reverse complement strand
GGTCGTTGGTTCAAGCCCATCCTGAAGCGCCTTAAAAATCAAGGAGTTACGAGAAGTCGCAACTCCTTTTTCTTTTCCTTGTGCATGGTTTGTGCACGCTCTAAGCCTCAATCTGAACAATTTCATGACGTTTCACATCCTATCATGTATATTCTTATCCATCGTTCAAAAACGTTTTGTCTCACAAACTATCATGAAGAAGTGTGTTGCGTGACAGAGTTGAAAGACATCTGTCCCTTATCACCGAACAGAGTTTCTGAACATCCTCATCGAAAGTGTCCTTGTTGATAGCTCGGTTCTTAACGGCAGAGCGATAGTTGTAGATGGTCTGGGGAGAGAAGAAGAGTAAGTCCGCAATTTCAGAACTTTCCTTTATTCCGAGGCGGATGAGGGCATAGATACGCAGTTCAGGAGTCAGCGCATGAGGTTGCTTAACGGATATTTGGTTTTCTGGAAGAAGTAGCGTATTCAACTCTGTTACAAAAGTCGGGTACAGATCAAGAAATGCCTTGTCGAACTTATTCATAAAGGTTGCAGCATCTTCTTCTGAAATGCGTGACGAGGATATGGTTGATAGAAGTTCTTGCACTTGATTGGCCTTGATTTTGCGTTTTACCAGTGTCTGGTACTTCTTCAATTTATCGATATATTTTGCGCATAGGTCAATGTAAATCTTTGCCAATCCCTCACGCTTAAAGTTAGTGTCTATCAGTTGTTCATTCAGTGCAGAAAGTTGCCTACCCTGTTCTTCTAATAGAGCATTCTTTTGTCTGACCTCTTCATGTTGCTGATGCAGTTCTTCATTTTTGGCTTGAAGTTCTTCTCTTCGACGATGCAACTGCCCATTTTGTCTCTTAATATAGAGTGCGGAAACAAGAATTGCCAGTGTTAAGAGAGCAAGAATAATCATCCCATAGAGGATATGTGACTTCTGGTCGTTTATCTTCGAGGTATAAGCTGACAGAATCGTTGAGAAACGCCCTGACAATTCTATCAGACGCAAGCGATTATTAAAAAACTGAGCATCTTCCATAGAACAATAGATATAGTTGGTAGCCCTATCCACATTACTATTATCTTTCTCAAACAAGTACATAGCCAATTCTTGGAGCGAAAGGTTTTCTTTCAATGGGGTGACGATGTCAGATATGGCAGAGTTGGTAAGCCAGAGTTCATACATATCCATATCCCCTTTATCCATATAGCAACGGGCCAAGGAGAAGGCTGCAGAAGCATAGAGTTTGGAATTAACAGGAGAAATATCAACCACCTTTTGATAATAAACAGCAGCTTTCTCGCTATTCTCATCAATATAGCGCATTCGCTCACCCATGAGATATTGATAGTTCATGGTGTTTTCATTCTCAAATTTGATAGCTTCTATCAGATTGTCTTTCATTTTCTGCCAATACTCTGACTTTACCCGACTATCACTACTATACTGGGACCAATACATATATAGCCAGAAATGAGTGATATAATATTCATATTTGAGTGAATCACTGAGTTCTTCAGGATTGATGCGCCCAAGATAATCAGCGGCTTCACTATAGAAGCCGCCACGTGCATCAAGAAGGGCATAATTGATAATGGCTTGTTGGTAATATGGCATATTACCGATTTCCTTTGAGAGGGTGATTCTGTTTTGAACATATACCAAGGCTGAATCGTAACGATAAGTGAGATATTCCTGATACATCTGTTCTAGCAATACCAACTTTTCCTGCTTGTTTGTTGTGCTTGCTATTGACGACCTTAATTCCGCCAACCTCTTTTCCTTTGCTGCTGTAATATTGGGACGTTCACTAATGACACTATCAAGTCTTAAGATATTGATATTATCTGCACGCACTTGATTAAATAAAGTTAGCCATAATGCTGCTAAAAAGGTAAGTAGCCTGTCCATATTTCAGTTGTTTTGAGTTCTCGGGGGCAAAGTTACTAATTATTTTCGAAATACACACATCTACTTAATATAAATTTTACTTAGAATGTAAATTTAAGGAAATCAATAGTTTACGATTTAGTCATTATTCCTGTAATCTACTTAGTCCCTACCTGGAGCGACAATCGTCTCAAAATTATCGTAACTTTGCAACCGAAAACTTAATCAAAGTGTTATGCAAATGAACAAAGCAATCTTGACAGCAGTTTTAGCTTTCGCCTCGGCAACAGTAACCGTCGCCAAGACAAACATTTCAGTCACCACCAACAAGACGCAGTTGGTGATGCAAGTAAAGGACAACGGACGTCTGTACCAGACTTATTTAGGCGCACGTTTGTCAGAGTCGGTCAACCTTGATGAACTGGATATGCCTCGTGGTTCAGTGTCATCTACCTGTACTCAGGGCAATGAGATTTATCCTGTGATGGGCACCGAAGATTACTTCGAACCAGCAATGGAAATCCGCCATGCCGATGGTAACCCTACTTCTGTATTAAAGTATGTCTCGCATGAACAGACGATGGTAGATGGCGGTGTACAGACAAAGATTCTATTGAAGGACGAACTCTACCCCGTTAATGTCACCTTATATTATATAGCATACGAAAAGGAGAATGTCATCAAGCAATGGAGTGAGATTCAGCATCAGGAGAAGGGCAAAGTCTATCTGGGACGTTATGCCTCGTCGATGCTCTATCTGGAGTCTGATGCATATTACCTCACGGAGTTCAGCGGTAATTGGGCTAAGGAAATGCACATGACAGAAACCCCACTTGCATTTGGAAAGAAAGTTGTTGATTCCCGTTTAGGCACACGTGCAGCCATGCTGACACAGCCATTTTTTGAGGTTAGTACACATTCGAAGGTCCATGAGAACACTGGCGAGGTGTTGATGGGCACGATTGCCTGGACGGGAAACTTCCGCTTTACCTTCGAGGTGGATAACAATAATCAGTTGCGTGTTATCAGCGGCATCAATCCTGATGCCTCACAATACTTATTGAAGAAAGGTGAGGTATTCCGTACACCAGACTTTATCTTCACCCTGAGTCAGAATGGTGCCGGAGAGGGTAGCCGTGATTTTCAGCGATGGGCACTCAATCACCAACTTTACAAGGCTAATGAAGACCGTATGACCCTGCTCAACAACTGGGAGAACACCTATTTTGACTTTAATGAAGAGAAACTGACCAAACTTTTCGGTGAAGCCAAAGACCTCGGCGTAGATATGTTCCTGCTTGATGACGGATGGTTTGGCAACAAATATCCTCGCAAGGATGACTTTGCAGGTCTTGGCGACTGGGAACCGACTAAGAACAAGCTGCCCAATGGTGTGCCTTATTTGGTAAAGAAAGCCAATGAGACAGGTGTGGAGTTCGGCATATGGATTGAGCCGGAAATGGTTAATCCTAAGAGCGAACTGGCTGAAAAACACCCAGAATGGATGCTAACCTTACCCAATCGCGATACCTACTATTTCCGTAATCAGTTGGTACTCGATCTGACCAACCCGAAAGTACAGGACTTCGTTTTCAGCATTGTAGATAATCTAATGACAGAGAATCCCAAGTTGAAGTTTTTCAAGTGGGACTGTAATTCACCCATTACCAACATCTTTTCTCAGACAGAGGGCGAGCATCAGGGCAATCTTTATGTAGATTATGTGCGTGGTCTCTATAAAGTCCTCGACCGTATTCAGACCAAATACCCCGATCTTGTGATGATGCTCTGCTCTGGCGGCGGAGGCCGATGTGACTATGAGGCCCTGAAATACTTCACCGAGTTCTGGTGTTCCGACAATACCGACCCAGTAGAGCGTCTGTATATCCAGTGGGGCTTCTCACAGTTCATCCCTTCAAAAGCCATGTGCTCACACGTTACCAATTGGAACCGCCGGGCCAGTGTCAAGTTCCGTGTGGATGTTGACTTCACCTGCAAACTAGGTTTCGACATCGACCTGAAATCAATGGCTCCTGATGACTTGCAGTATTGCCGTCTGGCTGTCAAAGAGTACAACCGTTTGAAGCCAGTCATCTACTCACCTAATCTTTACCGTCTGGTATCGCCATACAAAACCAAGCACTGTGTGCTGGAGCGTGTCAGCGATGATAAGAGTCATGCCCTCATTGCTGCCTATGACATCCATCCCGATTTCAACGAGCAGTTGTTGCCCACTCGTCTGGAAGGACTTGATATCAATGCCAAGTATTTAGTCAAGGAGATTTGTCTGATGCCAGGGCAGAAGTCCAAACTCGCATACGATGGCAAGGTGCTAAGTGGTGACTATCTGATGAAGATTGGTCTTAACCTCATCACAGACGATGACATGAGTAGCCGCATAGTAGAACTGACAAAGAAGTAACTAACCAATTTAAAAAAATAATGATATGAAACAACGAATTCTATTTCTGATGATGGCGCTCTTCGGCCTTTATGGCCAGATAATGGCGCAGACGACCGTCACGGGTAACGTGAAGGACGGAACAGGGGAACCTATTATTGGTGCCAGTGTCATTGTGACGGGCACAAGCAACGGAACAGTGACCGATTTTGACGGTAACTTCTCGATGAAAGCCAATGAAGGCGACGAACTGACCATTTCTTACATTGGCTTTGTTACCCAGAAGGTAAAGGCCAACGGTTCTGCCCCTATCAACATCACCCTGCTTGAGGATAATGCAGAACTCGACGAAGTGGTGGTTGTAGGTACAATCATGAAGAAGAGTGACCTGACAGGTGCTGTGGGCAGCGTTGATGGTAAGACGCTGGCCGAGAAACCTGTTACAAACGTGAATCAGGCCCTGCAGGGTCGTGTGTCTGGTGTATTTGTAGAGCCGGGTGCCCGTCCCAGCGATGACTCGGGTATCCGTGTGCGTGGTATCAACACGATTAACTCAGGCTCGGACCCGATTTATGTGGTCGATGGTATGGTAATGACCAACGAGTTTGGTGGTTTCAGCAGCATCAATCCGAATGATGTAGAGCACTTAGAAGTGCTGAAGGATGCCTCAGCCACTGCCCTTTATGGTTCGCGCGGTGCCAATGGCGTGGTGCTGATTACGACCAAGAAGGGAGCCAGCAAGGAGGGAAGCGTCACCTACGATGGATGGTTGAGCATCTCCAATATGACCCAGCGCCCCAAGACGATGGATGCCACCGACCTGGCAAACTTGCGTATTGATGCTTTTGCCAATGGTTATCTGCGCAACAATCCATCAGAGAATCGCGACAGTTATATCAACAGCACCTTGCTGGGCAGCAACCTGGCTTTCTCTGATCAGGAGTTCCAGAGCCGCAATGGCAACCGCTGGAACAGTTACGACTGGCTGAAGGAGGTGACTCGCACAGGTGTGCAGCACAATCACAATGTCAGTTTCTCAAAGGCATTCGACAAAGGCAATGTTTATTTCAGCCTGAACTATTCAAATCTGAAAGGCATCGTGAAAGGTTCTGACCAGCAGCGCTATTCTGGCCGTATCAATGCCGAATATAATGTAAAAGAGTGGCTGAAAGTTGGTACAAATACCACTTTCACCCGCACAGAGGACGCAATCCCGACGGATGATGTCTATAACAAAGCTCTAAGTGCCAACCCCATTCTGGATTTTCATCCTTATAAGGATGCTGCTACACGTTATCTGCCACAGTATCTGACCGTTTATTACCAGGCACTGACAGAAAACTACAACAATGAGTACAATCCCTTTAACTCAATGGATGTGCAACAGGATCGTACTCGTACCCGTTTGGCTTCCTCAAACTTTATCAATATTAACCCGATAAAGGGTCTGAACTTCCGTTCTACACTTTCTGTTGACTATGCTGCACAGACTTGGTTCTCATATACACCAGGTAATATTCAGGAGTCTGTTCGCCATGAGTCGGGTGATGCCATTGCCCAGCACCAGCGTTATGAGCAGACTAACTGGCAGTGGGACAATTCACTCTCATACGACACACAAATTGACAAGCACAAACTCAATGTCATGGTTGGCACAAGTTTGAGCCGTAATCATAATAACTATGATTTGGCCCGTGGTTATCGTTTCCCGAGCGACCACTTAGGTTATCACGAACTGGCTGGTGCTGCAGCCTTTGAGAAGACGGTCATCGACTCAGACTTCGGCACCTCTACCCTTCAGTCTTATATCGCCCGTGCTAACTACAACTACGACAGTCGCTACTTTCTGACTGCTACTGCTCGTTACGACGGCTCATCAAAGTTTGGCGATGGTCACCGTTGGGGTATCTTCCCTTCATTCTCCTTTGCTTGGGAGGCAACGAATGAGAAGTTTATGCAGAATCAGAATGTCTTCAGCCGTTTGAAAGTACGTGCAGGATACGGAATGGTAGGTAATCAGGACATTGCTAACTATGTCTATGCCACTTGGTACAATCCCGTGGCACAGCGTCAGACAGTAGATGGTAATACTGTCGGTGTGGCAGGCTATGCTACCAGTGGACTGCGTGGAACTCCCGCTATCACCTGGGAGAAGCAGAAGCAGTTCAATTTCGGTATAGACTTCGGTTTCCTGAAAAACCGCATCACGGCATCGTTTGATGTATTCTATATCATCAACGATAACCTGCTCATGCAGCACTCGCTGGCAGAGACAACTGGATATAACTCTACTTGGGAGAATATCGGTAAGGTGGAGAACAAGGGACTTGAACTGAGCGTAAACGCCCGCATCATCGACCAGAAAGACTTTGGCTGGAATTTCGGAGGCAACATATCATACGATGGCAACAAGGTGACAAAACTCTATGGTGATGTTGACAAAATCCTGAATGGTACGGAACGGGAGGGCAACATCTTCCTTAATGAGCCTTTACACACCATCTATACCTATCGTGCCGGTGGCATTGCTAACGAGAGCAACCGCTCCGAGTGGGAAGGCAAGGACTACAATGGACATACCGTTGAGGTGGGTGACCTGTTCGTGAAGGACATTTCGGGTCCTGACGGTAAGCCCGATGGCATCATCAATGAATATGACCGCGACATCGTAGGCAAGACCGACCCGAAGGTATATGGTGGTTTCAACACAGACTTCCGCTATAAGAACTTCACACTGAATGCTATCTTTACCTACGCACTCGGTGCCAAGAAGATTAGTGGCTACTATGAGGATTTGGTAAACAGTGTAGGCCTCTCAATGGCTTCACCTGACTTGGCTGACCGCTGGAGCAGCAGCAACCTCGGTGCAGAATTCCCCAGAGTCGTCAGCAACTCGTCTGGCTATAATGGCTACAAACCATCAGATACCGACCTCACCGTTCAGAATGCCAACTATCTGCGCCTGTCAACATTGACACTGGCTTACAACTTCGACCGCAGCCTCATCGGCAAACTGCATCTGAGCAACTTGCGCCTCTATGCTACAGCCAGCAATCTGTTCTGTCTCACGCCATATAAAGGCTTCGACCCAGAGACGGGCGACTATGGCTATCCTCCTGTGAAGACATTCACCTTCGGACTTAACGTTTCGTTCTAATTCATCATTTTATAATTGACAGTTATGATTACCAAGATATTTAAATCCGTATGCGCTGTTAGCGCAATCTGTGGTCTCGTTGCTTGCTCCGATTTTCTGGAGCAGGAGAATCAGACCCAACTTTCAGAGTCTCAGGTACTTTCCGACGTGGAACTGGCCGACCTGAACATGAAGAGCATCTATGATGCTTTTAAGGAGAACTACAAGGACGAACGCTGCTGGGTGCTCCTGCAGGGAACGGACGAGATTCAGGTAGGAGCCCTTCAGGCTAAGGATGCCAACACGGCAGCGTGGGACTTCTGCGACGGAGCCATGAACTCAGAGAACGGTTATGTACGTAATGCCTGGAACTACCGTTGGTCAGTCATTGCTAATGCCGCCAAGATAGTACGTGCCATGGATGCCACTAATCCTCTGGCAGGTTCGCGTGAGGAACAGTTGATGGGTGAGGCGGCTTTTGTGCGTGGTTTCCTGACTTATCAGGCCACGATGATCTGGGGGCGCGTGCCCATCATTGACCAACAGCGCATTGCCGATGGATCGCTGACCACAGCCCGTCAGCCGTTGAAAGATGTCTGGCAGTTCATTATCGATGACTTCACAATGGCGACCAAGGCTCCAAGCAAAAATGATGAGGGTCGTGCAACCAGTTATGCAGGATGGACTATGCTCGGCAAGGCTTACATGTCGGCACCTGAGGAAACAGGTTTGCGTGATTTCGCAAAGGCGAAAGAATGTTTTGAGAAGGTAATGGATGGCACCTATAGTTTGCTGGCAGACTATAATGATCTTTGGGACTATACCAAAGATGCCAAGAGTGAGGTCATTTTCACTAATACATTCTCTTGTGCCCGTGGGTATGCCAACCAAGTACAGTTCCAGATTGGTTCACGTGCTGCCCAAAACTGGTTTAGCGATGCTTGCTACTTTGCTGGTTACGATCACTCCGTACCGACTGTTCATGCCTATGAGACTATTGAGAATGGCGGTATTTGGGAAAAAGGTGACACCCGTAAGGATGCCTCTTTGCGCTACGACTTCTCTTACAATGGTGTACAGCCTGACCTCAGCAGTCTCACTTGGGAAGGTCTGAGTGAGGAAGACCACGACGAGTTGAAGCCGCATATCAAGAAGTACGAGGACTTCCGTACTGATGCTGCATCTGGCTTGGAGGTCAACAACATGTGGCTTTCTGGTAAGAACATCCCCGTGCTGCGCTATGCCGATGTACTGCTTTGCTATGCCGAGTGCTTGAATGAACTGGGACAGACCTCACAGGCAGAGACATACGTTAATCAGGTTCGTACTCGTGCCTTTGGCGGTACTTTGCCAACAGAAGCCCGTTGGAATGGGTTGAGCCAGACCGACTTCCGCGAGCAGATGCAGGATGAACGTATCCGTGAACTCTTCGGTGAGAACTGGCGTCGCTATGACCTCATCCGTACAGGTCAGTTTCTGCCTCGCTTGAAGAAGTACAATAAGTGGGCAGCCCAGAGCGTGGCTGCAGGAAGTTTCAAGGATTATCTACAACTTTGGCCTATTCCCCTGACCGAACTGAACCAGAACACAGATATGCGTATAGATGGTAAGTTCGACCAGAACGAAGGATATTAAGATTTTGATTCATACAAAGCATTGTTAGTTAGTAATTAGTATTTCTTGTTAAAAGTAAAAGATTACTTTTCAGGATGGAAGGCACGGAAGTCTTGGATTGCCGTGCCTTCTCTATAAAAACTAAAACGGAAAGATTATGAAACAAGTACAACTTACGGCAGAAGATATTAGAGACCGTTTCCAAATGAAGTTTAAGGGGGCTGAGGGTAATGTATATGCCGCACCAGGTCGTATTAATCTGATTGGCGAGCATACCGACTACAACGGTGGGTATGTCTTCCCTGGTGCCGTAGATAAAGGGATGATTGCAGAAGTCCGTCCTAATGGAGAATACTGTGTTAGGGCTTTTGCCATCGACCTCTATGAGACTGTAGAGTTCGACATCAATGATAAGGAAGGCCCCAAGGAAAGTTGGGCACGTTATATCTATGGCATCTGTCAGGAAATGAAGGCATGTGGCGTTGATGTGAAAGGTTTCGATACAGCTTTTAGCGGTGATGTCCCCCTTGGCTCTGGCATGTCGTCATCTGCTGCACTGGAGAGTTGCTATGCTTTTGCTATCAATGATCTCTTTGGCGACAACAAAGTGGAGAAGTTGGAACTGGCTCGTGCCGGACAGGCCACGGAGCATAAATATATCGGTGTGAACTGCGGTATTATGGATCAGTTTGCATCTGTCTTTGGCAAGAAAGGCTACCTGATTCGCTTGAATTGTCAGACGATGGACTATGGTTATTTCCCCTTTGACCCGCAGGGCTATTGTTTGGTGTTGCTAAACTCCTGTGTCAAGCATGAACTGGCTTCCTCTGCCTACAATGACCGTCGCCGGAGTTGTGAGAATGTGTTGAAAAAACTTCAGCGGGTGAATCCAAAGATAGAGACTCTGAGCCAGGCAACACTGGAAATGATAGATACTCTGAAGGTTGAAATTCCTGAGGAAGACTATCTTTGTGCAAAATACGTTGTGGAGGAGCGCGACCGTGTGCTGAAAGTATCAAATGCCTTGTCTGAAGGCGACTACGCAACCGTAGGGCGGATGATGTATGAGACTCACAGAGGTTTGAGCAAGGACTACAAGGTGTCTTGTCCAGAACTTGATTATTTGAATGAGATAGCCTACCAGTGTGGTGTCACAGGCTCTCGTATGATGGGGGGCGGCTTTGGTGGTTGTACCATCAATCTTGTCAAGAAGGAACTCTACGATGCCTTTATCGAAACAGCAAAGATTCAATATAAGGAGCGGTTTGGCGTGACTCCTTTGTTATATGATGTAATTATCGGTGATGGTGCCAGGAAAATAGTGTAGCAATATGAAAGAAACAGTATTAGTATCAGGAGGAGCCGGATATATCGGTTCTCATGTTGCCGTAGAACTGTCGCAGGCTGGCTACGGCGTGGTCATCGTTGACAATCTCTCTAACTCAGAACTGGCCGCTGTAGAGGGCGTCCGACAGATTACGGGGATGGATATTCCCTTTGAACAGGTGGACACCTGTGACATCAAGGCTTTGAAGAGTGTCTTCGAGAAGAATCAGTTTAGTTCCGTCATCCACTTTGCCGCTTACAAGGCTGTGGGCGAGTCGATGGAGAAACCGCTGATGTACTATCAGAACAACCTCACCTCGTTTATGAACATCTGCCAGTTAATGGTGGAATATGGCAGACCTAACATTCTCTTCTCGTCGTCGGCCACCGTCTATGGTGATGCGGAGCATTTACCCGTAACGGAACAGACCGAGCGTAAACCAGCTACTTCGCCTTACGGTAACACGAAACAGATGGCAGAGGACATTCTGCGCGACAGTTGTAGGGCTTACGAGTCATTGCATGGCATAGCCCTCCGCTATTTCAACCCCGTCGGTGCTCATCCTTCTGCATTGATAGGCGAACTACCCCGAGGTGTACCCAACAATCTGCTGCCTTTTATCACCCAGACAGCAGCAGGGTTACGTGAATGTTTGTCGGTTTTCGGCAACGATTATGACACCCCCGACGGCACCTGTCTGCGCGACTATATCGACGTGGTAGATCTGGCCAAGGCCCACGTGGCTGCCATCGACCGTATGACACAGGGCAGGATGGCCCAGGACTACGAAATCTTCAATATCGGTACTGGCCGCCCAGTATCTGTGCTGGAGTTGGTCAACAAGTTTGAACAGGTAAATCACCTGAAACTGAATTACAAGATTGTCGGTCGTCGGGCAGGTGATGTCCCCTCCGTCTGGGCCGACACGTCTCTGGCCAACAAGGAACTGGGCTGGAAGGCCGGGCGTACCTTGGAGCAGACGCTGGAGGCTGCATGGAACTGGGAGAAGAAAGTACGTAACATTAAATAGAGACAACAACATGAAACCAACATTATTTCTTTTGGCGGCAGGAATGGGAAGCCGCTACGGTGGTCTGAAACAACTCGACGGTCTGGGGCCCAATGGTGAGACCATCATGGACTATAGTATCTACGATGCCATTCAGGCCGGTTTCGGAAAAATCGTATGGGTCATCCGCAGGGACTTCGAGGAGCAGTTCCGCTCGCAAATCCTCGCTAAGTATGAGGGCAAGGTGAAGTGTGAACTATGTTTCCAGTCGCTCGATGCACTGCCCGAAGGCTTCTCCGTACCCGAAGGCCGTCAGAAGCCCTGGGGCACCAACCATGCCGTGCTGATGGGCAAGGAGGTCATCAAGGAACCCTTCTGTGTCATCAACTGCGATGACTTCTATGGTCGTGATGCCTTTGTGCAGATAGGCAAATACCTCAGCAATCTGCCAGAGGGAACCAAGAACCAGTACGCTATGGTAGGCTTCCGCTGCTGCAACACGCTGTCGGAGAACGGCAGCGTTGCCCGTGGTGTCTGTGCCTATGACGAAAAGCGTCACCTGACCGATGTCGTAGAGCGTACGGAAATCATGCGTATCGACGGCACTATTTCCTATAAAGACGAGCAAGGCCAGTGGCAACCATTGGAAGAGAATGTGCCCGTATCGATGAATATGTGGGGCTTCACACCCGACTACTTCGAACACAGTGAAGCCTATTTCAAGGAATTCCTCAGCGAGCCGAGGAACATGGAAAACCTGAAAGCCGAATTCTTCATCCCGCTCATGGTCAACAAACTCATCAACGATGGCACCGCCACCTGTGAGGTAATTGACACTACCAGCAAATGGTTTGGTGTCACCTATGCCGCTGACCGGGAGGCAACGGTAAACCGTATTCAGCAATTAGTTGATGAAGAAGTATATCCTAATACTTTGTTTTAGGGAAATGTGGTTTGCTAGTTTCATTTTCATAAATACAATATAGACTCAGTCCGAGAAGCATGTTGTTTTCAACAAACTCCCGGGCTGAGTCCGTTGTTCCTAAAGTGTCTCTGCAAGTTCCTCACCGAATGGGGCGAAGTAGCAGTTGCTATACTTGATGGGAACTTCCATCAGATTCAGGTGGCTGTTCAGTTCGTCATTGTTCTCAACGGCAAGAAACTCATAGCCATAGCGAGGGGCAACCTGATTCAAGAATTTGGCAAGGTTACGGACATTGAGTTTCTCGTGGGTCTTGAAGTTGGCGGTGACGAGAATGATGCACTTGTCGGGCAGTCCGTCGCGTCCTTTGGAGCAATCCCAAAAGCGGATGTAGAGATGAATACCCTGTTCTTTGATGAACACATTGAAACCAACTTGGTGTCTCTCAAATGCGATGTCATCCATACTGATGCCGTAGTTCTGATAGAAGTAAACGGCAATGTCGAATACAAAGTTTTTGTTCATGACTTGATATTTTTAATTGTTATAGTTGTTGTTGAATTGTTGATGTGGTGTCAGGATTAAATCCTCATGCCACGTTTTTTCTTTTTCTTCAGTCGCTGCTGCTCTGCTGCAAATGCAGCCTCTTGGGCTGCGGTGGCATCGTAACTGGATGGGGTGAACAGACTGCCGATACCTGAAGCAATACTCTCAACGGTACTTTCCTCATACCTCGGCTTGGGTTCTTCCCTTTGGATTGGTTCTGGTTTCGGACGGGGCGGAATATTTGGGCGTTCCGTATGCTGCCGTTGTTGGTATTGTTGCTGATACTTCTCCTTAAACTTACGATTTCGCTCCAGTCGCTTTTCGATGTTTGCAAAGCTGAACTTGCGGTCAATCTTGGAGCCAGAGAAAACATGTTTGCCTTTGATGAACTTCACACCCTCGACTCTACCTC
>ERZ842401.5951-NODE-5951-length-13253-cov-4.412411_pt1 | contig 13253 bp, 10 predicted proteins | sample MGYA00521270_ERZ842401 | MGnify/ENA primary metagenome ERZ842401 (study PRJEB31892, sample SAMEA3878208) | bioreactor metagenome | biome: Moose rumen | place: Sweden | collected 2011-10 | study: EMG produced TPA metagenomics assembly of the PRJEB12797 data set... | reverse complement strand
GACTGGAGTTCAGACGTGTGCTCTTCCGATCTCCAGTTACATCGACTACTCGATGTCGGTAATCGTTTCGAGAGCGCTGCCCGACGTGCGCGACGGCTTCAAGCCAGTGCACAGGCGCGTCCTTTTCGGTATGGAAAAACTGGGCAATTTCTCTAATGCCCCCTACAAGAAATCGGCACGTATCGTGGGTGACGTGCTTGGTAAATACCACCCACACGGCGACTCATCGGTGTATCTGGCTATGGTTCGACTTGCTCAAGACTGGGCAATGCGTTATCCGCTAGTTGACGGTCAGGGAAACTTCGGCTCCATCGACGGCGACAGCCCTGCTGCTATGCGTTACACCGAGGCGCGCCTAGGCAAGATGGGAGAAGAGATGATGCGCGACATGGATAAGGACACCGTGAATTTCGTGCCAAACTTTGACAACACTATCGATGAGCCTGAAGTGCTGCCGACGCGCTTCCCAAACCTGCTGGTGAATGGAGGCTCGGGAATTGCGGTGGGTATGGCGACCAATATGGCCCCGCACAACCTCACCGAGTCGATTAACGCCTGCCTGGCGATGCTCGAGAATCCCGACATCGACACCGATGGGCTGATGAAGCACATCATTGCTCCTGATTTCCCCACGGGAGGTATCATTCACGGATATCAGGGTGTTAGGGACGCTTTTGAAACTGGCAAAGGACGCATTGTAATACGCTCAAAAGCCGAGATAGAGAGTGAGAATGGTCGCGACAGGATTGTGGTCACCGAGATTCCCTATAATGTAAACAAGAGCGAGCTTATCCAGAACATTGCTTCACTTGTTGAAGACAAGCGCATTGACGGCATTTCAAACATCAACGACGAAAGCGACCGTCATGGCATGCGCATCGTCATTGATGTGAAGAAAGACTTCAATGCCAATGTGCTGCTCAACAAGCTCTATAAGATGACTGAGTTGCAGTCGTCGTTTAGTGTCAACAACGTGTGTCTTGTTAAAGGACGACCGCAGACGGTAACTCTGAGAGACATGCTGCACTACTTCCTTGAGCATCGCCACGAAGTGGTGATTCGTCGAACGGAATTTGATTTGAAGAAAGCGAAAGAACGTGCCCACATCCTTGAAGGTCTGATTATTGCCAGCGACAATATCGATGAGGTTATCCAGATAATTCGCAGCAGCAAGAACGCCGAGGAGGCGCGTCAGCGTCTGGCAGAGAGGTTTGGTCTTGATGACATTCAAACCCGCGCTATCGTGGAAATGCGCCTGCGCCAGCTCACCAACCTAGAGCAAGATAAGCTACATGCCGAGATGGAAGAACTGTTGAAGACCATTGAGCATCTTGAGGAGATATTGACAAATCCCGATGTGTGTCGCAAGGTGATTGAGGATGAGTTGATTGAGGTTCGTGACAAATATGGTGACGAGCGACGCACGCAAATCGAGTATTCTGCCGATGAGATGAACGCCGAGGACTTCTATCCCGATGACCCGATGATTATTACCATCTCGCACTTTGGATACATCAAGCGCACACCACTAAGCGAGTACCGTACTCAGAACCGAGGCGGAGTAGGGGCGAAGGGTAGTGCTACTCGTGATGAGGACTTCATTGAGTATATCTATGAGGCCACCAACCATAACTACATGCTCTTCTTCACTGAGTTGGGACGTTGCTATTGGCTGCGAGTGTTTGAGATTCCCGAGGGTGCCAAAAACTCTAAGGGACGCGCAATCCAAAACTTGCTCAACTTAGGTCCGGAGAATCGCATTAATGCCTTCATCCGTGCCACAAAACTCAAAGATCCGGAGTATAACCAAAACCATTATATCGTCTTTGGCACTAAGAATGGTATCGTTAAACGTACACGACTGTCGGAGTTCTCGCGACCACGTTTCAATGGCGTGAACGCCCTGAATATCCGTGAGGATGACCAACTCATTGGTGCCGTGCTCACCGAGGGCGACAGCGAGATTGTTCTCGCCAACCGTAATGGACGTGCCATACGTTTCTCGGAAACAAAGGTTCGCGCAATGGGACGCACAGCAACTGGCGTGAAGGGCATGACTCTCGATGGAGGTGACGATGCTGTTGTTGGCATGATTTGCATGCGCTCCACTGCGCAAGACGATGTTCTTGTGCTTTCTGAACAAGGCATGGGCAAGCGCTCCAAGCTTGAGGACTACCGTGTCACCAACCGTGGTGCTAAAGGCGTAAAGACAATAAACATAACTGATAAAACTGGCAAGCTTATCGCCATCCGCAATGTGAACGACAGCAACGACATTGTCATCATCAATAAGTCGGGTATAACTATTCGTTTGAAGGTGTCGGAATTGAGAGTTCAAGGACGTGCCACTCAGGGTGTGAGACTCATCAATCTTGAGAAAAAGAACGATGAGATAGCTTCGGTTTGCAAGGTCGATACCGACCCCGAAAAAATTGAGGAATACATCCCCGAAGGCGAAGGCTTGCAACAAGACCTCAACTTCGAGCAAGACAATGAAATTGCAGAAATTGAGCCTGACCAATTAAACGAAAACGGTGATTCGCAGTCTTATGACCAAGAAGCACAAGAAGGCACTTTGCCTTTTAATGAATAATAATCGTGTTTTTCAATGATATAATCACACAAATTTCTAACTATAAACATTCTTGAATTATGAAAAAGTTTTTCTTATTTGTTGCTTGCGCATCACTCTTGGTGATGGGAACAAAGGCTCAAACCGCCGAGGAACTCTTTAACGCAGGCAAGGCCGAGTTTGCTAAATATGACAAACTCTTCGGAGAATATACTCTGGCTCATGGACAGAACCCCGATGCTCCAGACCCTACTATTGGGGAACGCGCTGCCGCCCTGATGAACGGTTTTGAATTGTTGCAAAAGGCTTTGCCACTGGATACTATTATTGAGACCAACAAGGATGGATCTCCAAAGATTGACAAGAAAACCGGACAACCAAAGTTCAAGACAAAATACTCAAAGGATATTGTCACACTGCTTTCTGGACACATCAACGATGTGCTGAATGTGGGTAACGCAGGACTTATGGGTAATGATTTTGCGACATCTTACAAGGCTTTCAAATTCTTTAGAACCTTGGTGGGCTCTTCTCTCACCGAGGGTGTGGAATTCGACCCGCAAACTCTTGCTGATGTGTCGTTCTATGAGGGCTATTCAGCCTATCAATTAAAAGATTTTGACGGGGCATATAACGCCTTCAAGAGTGCTATCGACAAAGGATATACCGAGAACCAGGTTGTCGACTTCAGAAATTCCTGCTTGGCAAACATTATCCAAAACTATTGTGATAGCCAAAACTATGCTGATGCTATTGCCTATGTTGATAAGGCAATTGCCGGTGACCCATCAAGTGCGCTCATGTATGATATGAAGGGATATATCATAGAGCAGAAAGATGGACTTGATGCAGCCGAGCAGTACTATGAGAAAGCTGTGGAGCTTGACCAGACTTTCCCTAATGGATTTTTTGACCTAGGTCGTGTTCTATATGCAAGGGCAGAGAAAATCATCGATGAGAATCAGTCTGCTACAAACGCTCAATTAGCTCCTAAACTGTTACCTATTTACGATAAGGCCCTGCCTTTGTTCAAGAAAGCTAAAGAACTTGACGTTGATGGCTCTAAAACACCTCAAGCAGGACGTTTTGTTGAAGACTTAGAATACAAACTTGAGATTCTTAGACCGGCAAAATAATAGATAATTCTTTTAAGCAATAATGTCAACGCTGTGCATAGCTTATCAAAATAACTCTATGCACAGCGTTTAACCATTAATTTAATGATGAAAAAAACAGTTCTTGTATCGTTGATTTTTTTCGTGAGTGGCATTTCGGTACTGGCGCAGAATCGGCTTGTAAATGAGGTAAAAAAGGAAATAAGTGGGATGACATTAACCGTTGACAACTACAAGAACTCGTTGAAGAAAATCAATAAGGCCTTAGAGAGCGATGAGACTAAGGACAAGGCCGAGACCTGGTGGATTGCAGGAAAAATTCAATATTCTATTTACGATAAGATGATGGCAAATAAGGCGGTGGGGGAAAAAATAAACTCTACTGAAGCCGGTTTGGCTCTAATTGATGGTTATGAAAAACTTCAAACGGCATTGCACATAGACACTCTAATAGTTTTAGACAAAAAAGGGAATCCCATTATCGACAAGAAGACAGGAAAAACAAAGGTTAAAACCAAATATTCACAAGAAATCATGAATAAAATTGTTGACCATGTGGTTGACTATAGTGCGGTTGCCGGTGACTTCTATTTGGCAGGAGACTGGAGTAATGCCTACAAGGCTTGGGACATTTATTGCGTTATCGCCAAATGCCCCTGGGCGATTAGGAAAAAGGTGAATGACCCCGACTCGATTGTTGGCTACAACCGTTTCTATCAAGGTTTGGCTGCCTACCAAAACAAGGATTATGTGAAAGCGATAGAACAACTTGCTAACGCCCGCAACCTCGGCTACAGGAAAAAAGCACTCTACGACGCATGGATCGACGCGCTTATCAAGCAGCAAGACACTATCTATCTTGTGAGTGTGGCGCATGAGGCTCACGACATGCTTGGGGCTAAAGACCCAAGATATGTGAGAATATTAATAAATCATTATCTAAAGGCAAAGAATTATGATGAAGCCAACTCGCTGCTTGATGAGGTTATAAAAAGCGACTCTACAGTAGCAGAGTATTATGACCTTAAAGGACGTCTCGCCGAAATACAAGAGGATATAGATGCCGCTTTGCCATTTTACAGAAAGGCTGTAGAGTTGAACCCCGATTTAGGCATAGCATTGTTTGACCTCGGTAATGCTCTATACAACAAAGCTATTGTCAACAATGACCATAGGTCTAACGATGCCCTCAGACTTTATGAAGAAGCCTTGCCCTATCTAGAGAAAGCACATAAGTTGATGCCTCATAATGAAAACGCCAAAAAAGTGCTAAGCCGAATATATTACGTCACAGGCAGCAAAAAAATTGATGAACTGTGAAAAAGACAAGCAAACAAGGCAAGGGAATAAAGTGGAGAGTTTAGAGGACTAAGAACCAAGTAAAAAATATGAACTTATCTTCTTATGTCTAAAAATGAAAACAAGAGCATTGGCGTTTCTGGTCGTTTGACTCCACATTTGTCTCGTCAGCTCGTTTGCTTGTCAGCCTTAAATTGGGTTTAAATTCCCATTCTAACAACACCGCGTTTTGAAGCTTTCACGAAGTTGACAATTTCGTCGCGTTCTGGCGATTGTGGCACTTCGGCAATAACTTTAGCAAGAGCCTCGCTATTGTTAAGGCGAGAGAGGTAAAGAACACGGTAAACCTGTTGGATCTTGTTAATCTGTTCCTCGGTGAATCCTCGGCGGTGCAGACCTATAGAGTTCACTCCCTCGTATGAAATAGGGTAGCGACCTACCATTGTATAAGGCGGCAAGTCTTTGTTTACCAGCGAACCGCCTTGCAGCATCACATGTTTACCAATGCGAGTGAACTGATGGACCAATGCTCCTCCTCCAAGAACAGCATAGTCACCAACAACCACCTCACCGGCGAGCTGCACTTGATTGGACATGATTACATTGTCGGCGAGCTCACAATCGTGTGCGACGTGGCAATAGGCCATTATAAGACAATTATTGCCAATCACAGTTTTACCTTTCGACGCGGTGCCACGATGTATGGTTACGAACTCACGGATGCTGGTGTTGTCGCCGATAATTGTCAAGCTGTCCTCACCCTTAAACTTAAGGTCTTGAGGAATATCGCTTACTACGGCTCCTGAGTGAATGTGGCAGTTGTTTCCAATTCTCGCGCCAGAGTGTATTACCGCGTTACTGTCGATAATTGTGCCGTCGCCAATCACTACGTTCTCATCGATAGTGACGAAAGGACCTATTGTCACATCTTTTCCTATTAATGCGTTTTCACTAACACATGCAAGAGGCGAAATGTTCATATATGCTATTGGTTATTGATTATTCGTTTATCGTTTTTAGCTGACGAGAGAACGAGCTGACTAGACAAGTGTAATGTAATGTTGCGACAACTACCATTGTCTTGTCAGCTTGTTCCTTGTCAGCTTGTAAGCTATATTCTCTGAAATCTGACATCTTTATTTGTTCTTAATAATCTGAGCCATAAACTCAACTTCGCTAACAATCTTCTCGCCAACAAACGCATAACCCTTCATTACGGCACAGCCACGGCGCAGCGGGGTCATAAACGAGATGTGGAAAATGAGGGTATCACCAGGCACTACCTTTTGGCGGAATTTCACATTGTCAATCTTCATGAAATAGGTGGAATAGCGCTCTGGCTCGTCAACGCCACTAAGCACCAGCAGACCGCCCACTTGCGCCATCGCCTCGATTTGAAGCACACCAGGCATTACAGGTTCCTGAGGGAAGTGACCTAGGAAGAACGGCTCGTTGCTGGTAACATTCTTCACTCCCACAATGTAGTTCTCGCCAATCTCTATCACCTTGTCAACAAGCTGCATGGGATAGCGGTGCGGCAACAGCTCTCTGATTCGGTTTATCTCCATCACGGGTGGCTTATTTGGATCATAGAGCGGTGCCTGCACATTCTGGTATCTCAGCTCCTTGCGAATTTGGTTAGCAAGCTTGGTATTGATGGTGTGACCAGGACGGGTTGCTATGATACGGCCTTTCAGAGGTCGGCCAATCAGTGCCAAGTCACCCAGCACATCCAGGAGCTTGTGGCGAGCCGGCTCATTGGGGTGGGTGAGAGGTTTGTGGTTGATGTAGCCAAGCTTGTTGGCATTAGTGCGATCAACTCCCACTAGGTCGGCAATCTTGTCAAGTTCTTCTTGCGGCATTTCCACGTCGTAGATGACAATGGCATTGTCTAGGTCGCCGCCTTTGATGAGATTGTTTTGCACGAGAGGCATAATTTCTCTCACGAAAACGAAAGTGCGGCTTCCAGCTATCTCATCTTTGAAATTGCTCATCGAGGTGAGAGAAGCAAACTGGTTGTTAAGAACAGTTGAGTTATATTCAACCATAGTGTCGATAGAGAAGTCCTCATCGGGCAGCACAATAAGGGCTGCGCCAGTATTCTCGTCAACCACTTTGATGCGTTGTTTCACAACATAATACTCTTTATCGGCATTTTGTTCAACTAAGCCAGCTTCTTCAATCTTAGTGCTATATTCTATTGCGCTGCCATCAAGGATGGGAAGCTCGGGACCATTAACCTCGATAATGCAGTTGTCGATACCCGCAGCATAAAGTGCCGCCATTGCGTGCTCGATAGTGGCTATTCTTATGTCTTTATCGGTACGGCAGGCAATAACAGTCCCCCTGTTGGTCGCCACCACATTCTCGGCAAGAGCCTCGATAGTAGGATTTCCTTCAAGATCAATTCTCTTGAAGATGTAACCAGTGTTCTCTGGAGCGGGCTTGAAAGTCGCCTCAACTTGCACACCAGTGTGAAGTCCCTTTCCGCTGACCGAGAAATCGGCTTTGAGAGTGAGTTGTTTCATTATAGAAATGTGTTATTGTTTTTCTTTTTTCAGTTTACTAGTTGACAAGTTTACAAGTTGATGAACAGTTTGAAAAAACATTTTGCTTGTTTACTTGTTTACTAGTTAACTTGTTATTTCTTTTTTCAGTTCGTCAATTAATTGTTTCAGTTGCTTTATGTCTTGTGCCATTTGTGGGACACGCTTTATATATACTTGGTTTCTTGCGAAATCAAGTGCGTTGATGGCAGGTGAGCCTATCACTCGTAGATTGCTGCCAAGGTTGTTGGGGATGCCCGATTGAGCGCCAATGCCATTATTGTCACCCACGGTGATGTGGCCGGCAAAGCCCACTTGGCCTCCCACCATGTTGTTCTTGCCAATCTTGGTGGAGCCAGCAACTCCCACTTGTGCTGCCATAACGGTGTTCTCGCCAATCTCCACATTGTGAGCTACTTGGATGAGATTATCAAGCTTAGCACCTCTTCTCACTATCGTAGAACCCATTGTGGCACGGTCGATAGTGGTGTTGGCGCCTATTTCCACATCATCTTCAAGGATCACAATTCCAATCTGTGCGATTTTCTCGTAGGTGCCATCCTCCTTAGGCGCGAAGCCAAATCCGTCGGCTCCTATCACTGCACCCGACTGCACGATGCATCTGTTGCCAATCTTGCAGCCGTGATAAACCTTAACGCCAGGATATAGTATCACATCATCGCCAATGGTAACATCATCGCCAACATACACTTGCGGATAAATTTTCACATTCTTCCCAATAGTGACATTGCGGCCAATGTAGGCAAAGGCGCCCACATAAGCATCATCAGGAACATTCACGCCCTGGGCGATGTGGCAAGGCTGCTCAAGGCCTTTCTTTACAGGCTCTTGGCTGCTCACCATGTTGAGGAGCATGGCCAATGTCTCGTAAGGGTCATCAACCCTGATTAGCGTGGTCGATAACTCATGCTCGGGTTTGAAATCCTTGCGTACAAGTACGGCGGTGGCTTTGGTTGAATAGATATAATGTGTGTATTTGGGGTTTGCCAAGAATGTCAGGCAACCATCTGTAGCTTCTTCAATCTTAGAGTAATTCTCGATATAAGCTTTAGCATCTCCCTCAACGGTTCCGTTGACAATCGACGCTAATTGCTCAACTGATATTCTCATAATTATTATCTAAAAATATTATTATCTTGAAATTAACCTGCAAAGTTGCGAAAAAACGGCGATATGGCAAAGTCTATATGGAAAAATTAACATAAAAACCACCCTATAGACCAACATTAAAGTAAAAACGAAATAAAAAGACCATTTTTATCTGGGTAAATAACGACTAACACAATACCTCAATATAAATTATGAACCTGAATTCATTATCTCAATTTGTTGTCTCACCGATTCTTGATGAACCGCACTCATTATTGTCTTTAAGAACTTGGTGCTAAGCCCCAGTTTGTCAGCTTCATTGATACATCTCTGTAGAATCGTATCATATCTGTCGGTCTGAACGACTTGCATGGCTTTTTCTTTCTTATAAGCACCAATCATGCGGCACACATTCATTCTCTTGCTCAGGATGTTAAGCAACTCGTTGTCGCAGGCATCAATTTGGCGTCGAAGCATATCCAGGTTTTCGGTATTCTCGCTTTTATCTCTTATTATCAGTGAGTTGATGATAGCTTTTAGCTCATCGGGAGTCACTTGCTGGTCTTTATCGCTCAGTGCCTCGCTAGGGTTACAGTGTGATTCTATGAACAGTCCGTCAAGACCCATGTCTATGGCTTGTTGCGATAGGGGAGCGATGAGTTCCCGTTTTCCTCCCATGTGAGACGGGTCGCAGAAGATGGGTAAATGTGGATAACGTCTATGCAATTCTATTGCGAGTTGCCATTCAGGAACATTACGATAATAGTTGTTGCCGTAGTAGCTGAATCCGCGCAATATGGCACCAACCATAGTTATCCCGGCATTGACAATACGTTGCATGGCTCCAATCCACAAATCGAGGTCGGGATTAACGGGATTTTTCACCAATACCGAAATGTCGTCATGACCTTTAACCGCATCTGCAATCTCTTGCACCGCAAAAGGGTTGGTGCAAGTGCGGGCACCTATCCACAGCACATCGATACCCGCATCAATCACTGCCTCAACATGCTCGCGAGTGGCGACCTCGGTGGCAACCCTCATCCCAGTTTCTTGTTTTACAGCATTGAGCCATTCCAAACCATTGACTCCCACACCCTCAAAACTGCTCGGTAGGGTGCGGGGCTTCCATAATCCGGCACGAAAAACCGAAATACCAATTGATTTTAATTGTTTTGCTGTTTCAAGTGTCTGATCAAAACTCTCGGCACTGCATGGACCGGCTATTACTAATGGAGTTGAACTGTTACTCAACATAAACGCCAATGGTGATATGTTGTCAAGAAGATTGTCTTTCATTGCTCTGTTTTTTCGATATTGCAAAAGTACCACTTTTTTTTCATTAATCATGTCAGGGGAGTGGCTTATTTAGTTAAACTAAAATTTTATCAGTGTTTATTTAACATAATACTGATTATAAAACAAAAGTACATACAACAAACTCAATAGCACTACTATTATTCTTCGAGAGAGCTTCAAAAATATTGAGATGATTAAAACACAAAAAACTCCTTGAAAATTTTGTTGATAAGCGATAATAAATTAATTTTGCCTTAGAATTAAAATTAGTAATGAAATTTCGATTTGATACATATCTCATTTTTTCGATAATCACCCTATTATCGTCAGCCACACCATTCCAAGCATTGTGTTCTACCCCCATGAATGACACTTTGGAAATATGTCAACGAGAATCTGATATTCCATCATCATGCGACACATTATGTGAAAAATTCAATTCTAAGCAACTAATTGTGCCAGGCATTTTTATGGTTTCTGGTCTTGTGGGAGCTATCGACTATAACAATAGCCTTAACCGCTCGGTTAATGATGCCTTCAATGATTTGAGCGATGGCAAGACTTGTAAAATAGATGATTATTTGCGCTTTCTACCTTCAACATCACACTTGGTGCTTGGCAGCATTGGTGTGAAGTCAAAACACAATTTCAAGGAAAGATTGCTCATCTCAGCGACTTCTCATGCCGCCATGCTGATTATGGGTTATGGCTCTAAATTCATAATTAAAGAGCAACGTCCCGACATCAGCAATAATCATTCGTTTCCCAGCGGTCATGTGGCATTGGCTTTCACTGGAGCCGAACTTCTGCGTCAAGAATATGGAACTATTTATGGCATAGCTGGTTACACGGTAGCAACCAGTGTGGCTATATTGCGACTTTACAACAATAAACACTGGTTTAACGATGTGCTGATGGGCGCAGGAATCGGCATCTTGAGTGCACGAATTGGATATTGGCTACTTCCTTTTGAACGTAATTTCTTCAAAATCAACAATAAAAACAACAAAAGTTCAACTATTGCTATAACCCCAGCCTATAATGTCGCAGAAAAGGCTCTTAGCGTGTCGGTATTTGCTGTGTTTTAATAACTTACAGACTACTCCCCTACTCTTTTTTAACGTTTTTCAATGTTTCATCATTCGCTCCATCGAACGCTTGTCTTCGCGTGCCTTGATTGATTGACGTTTGTCATATTGCTTCTTGCCACGAGCTATGGCAATGTCAACCTTAGCAAAGCCATCATCATTAATGAATACACGCAACGGAATAATGGAATATCCTGGCAACACACAAGCCTTAGATATCTTGTTGATTTCCTTGCGAGTAAGCAGCAGCTTGCGGTCGCGATGAGTGGCATGGTTATTATAGGAGCCATAGGAATACTCGGCGATGTACATCCCCTTCATCCACACCTCACGGTTTTCGACCATGCAATAAGTGTCGGTGAGTCCTGCTTTACCTTGTCTTATTGATTTTATCTCAGTACCCGTCAGCACTATGCCGGCGGTGAAAGTCTCCATTATCTCGTAGTCAAAAGAGGCTCGACGGTTCTTTATATTTATGTTATTGGTTGCCATTTTATCAAAAGATGGGAATTAACGATTTATCAAAGATCCTAAAATATACCATATAATACCAGGAAAAGCCAACATCATAATTGATGATATTACAACAAACTTCACCGATTTATTGCTATCTACGCACAAGAAATCAATGTCACGGTAAGCGATGTAAGGCATGTAAAGCACAAGAAAAAACAACGGAGAGAACTCGCCGCTAAGAACGTTTCTCAATATCATCAACAATACTAAAAAAGAGAGGTTATAGATAACATAATTGCTCAACTTCGACATCGCCAAGCTGCTACGCGTGAACTGAGGATAGAAGCCCGACAAAAGATATACACAAAGGTAGTAAGAAAGCATAAACATTGAGAATGAAACTATTGCATCCATCAACGATGAGGACAATGTGTGAGAGGCACTGTCATAAATCATGGGTACAAACGACGAGATAGCCAGCAGCCCCAGCAACGGGAAGAAAAAGGTGCCAAGTACTCTCTGTGCCGAGTGACATCGGTCGTCGATGTACTGCCACCCTACCTTGGGTGATATTAATAATACTAAAAAATTTCTTATCATAAGTTGGAGATATTTCAGTGTAATTCGTTTATCGTTTATCAAAAATCGGGAATCGGTCGAATGGCACTTAACCTCTAAACTCTAAACTAGAAAACTGCGCAAAGAGCTTTGAGGGTGCAAAATTAATAAAATGACAAATAAAATAAAACTAAAAATGACTCATTAGAGAAAAAAATAAGTAATTTTGCACTTTAATACTCGGCATCAAGGATGAAACACGAACTTTTCATAGCGTCAAGACTGAAACTCGGAAACAAAGGCGGAGCCAACTCCCGAAGCCTCAATGTCGCTGTTGTGGGCATCATTCTCGCCATTGTCATCATGACACTCTCGGTGGTGATTGTGATGGGATTTAAGAAAGAAATCACGTCGAAAGTCACCAGCCTCGACCCACACATCAAGGTCTTTAATGGTGCCATAGGACTTGACAACAATTTTGCCATTGTTGATTACAGGGAGATAGCAAATGGAATAAACAGCGACCCTTCTCTCAAGGAGCATTTTACCAGCGTCTCGTTAATCGCCGAGAAACCAGCGATTCTCAAAACCGACGACAACTTCAAGGGGCTTCAGTTCCGCGGTGTGGATGCCAGTTATGACTTCTCGTTCCTAGAGAAGCACCTTGTGGAAGGTCGAGTCCCCAAAATTGAGAACACCGACAGCACTCAAGAGATTATCATTTCAAGCGTCATCGCCAAGCAGCTCATGCTTGATGTTGACGACCGCGTTTTCACTTATTTCATCGACGAGAAAGTGAAAGTGAGAAAATGCCACATTGTGGGAATTTTCAACACCGACTTTGATGCCTTCGACAAATCGTTTATTGTGGGCAACATAGCTTTATTACAGAGTGTCAACGGATGGAAGCCTCACATTGGCAACTATGTGGGCATCAACATCGATAACATCGACAATCTTGACAACGCCGAAGCTTTTGCCTACAGGTTATTCAGCAATCTGGCATTACAGTCTTACGATGCCCCTAACAATACCACTCTCTATAATGTTACCAACACTAAACGTAACAATCTTTCTTACTTCACATGGTTGAGCATGCTCGACATGAACGTCATCATTATTCTCGCTCTTATGATTGTAGTGTCGTCTTTCACGCTCATCTCAGCACTGCTCATGGTAGGTCCGCTGCTCAGCCAAGGCCTTGAGCTGC
>ERZ842401.5950-NODE-5950-length-13255-cov-3.499015_pt1 | contig 13255 bp, 11 predicted proteins | sample MGYA00521270_ERZ842401 | MGnify/ENA primary metagenome ERZ842401 (study PRJEB31892, sample SAMEA3878208) | bioreactor metagenome | biome: Moose rumen | place: Sweden | collected 2011-10 | study: EMG produced TPA metagenomics assembly of the PRJEB12797 data set... | reverse complement strand
AAGCACGTGCAGCTTTGGAAGCAGGAGTTAATAAACTTGCAAATACAGTAAGAGTTACCCTTGGACCTAAGGGAAGAAATGTAGTTCTTGATAAGTCATATGGTGCACCACTTATAACAAATGATGGTGTTACTATTGCAAAAGATATTGAGCTTGATGATGCTTTCGAAAATATGGGCGCTCAGCTTGTTAAAGAAGTAGCTACTAAGACAAATGATGTTGCAGGTGATGGTACTACAACTGCTACAGTTCTTGCACAGGCTATGGTTAAGGAAGGTATGAAGACCCTTGCTGCAGGTGCTAATCCAATAGTTCTTAGAAAAGGTATGAAGAAGGCTACTGATTGCGCTGTTAAGGCTATTTCAAGTATGTCAAAGACAGTAGATGGAAAAGATCAGATTGCAAGAGTTGCTGCTATATCTGCAGGTGATGACGAAGTAGGCCAGATGGTTGCAGATGCTATGGAAAAAGTATCAAATGATGGTGTTATTACAATCGAAGAGTCTAAGACAATGCAGACTGAGCTTGATCTTGTAGAAGGTATGCAGTTTGATAGAGGATATATCTCAGCTTACATGTGCACAGATATGGATAAGATGGAAGCTAATCTGGATGATCCATATATCCTTATTACTGACAAGAAGATTTCTAATATTCAGGAGATTCTTCCTATTCTTGAGCAGATTGTACAGTCAGGTTCAAGACTTCTTATTATCGCTGAGGATGTTGAGGGCGAGGCTCTTACAACTCTTATCCTTAATAAGCTTCGTGGAACCTTTAATGTAGTTGCTGTTAAGGCACCAGGATATGGTGATAGAAGAAAGGAAATGCTTCAAGATATTGCTATCCTTACAGGCGGACAGGTTATTTCTGAAGAGGTTGGCCTTGAGCTTAAGGACGTCACAATGGAACAGCTTGGACGTGCTAAATCAGTTAAGGTTAATAAAGAGAATACTGTTATTGTAGATGGTCTTGGTGATAAGGCTGCAATTGATGCACGTGTTTCACAAATCCGCGGTCAGATTGAGGAGACTACATCTGACTTTGATAAAGAAAAGCTTCAGGAAAGACTTGCTAAGCTTGCAGGTGGCGTTGCAGTTATCCGCGTAGGTGCTGCTACAGAAACAGAAATGAAGGAAGCTAAGCTTCGTATGGAGGATGCTTTAAACGCTACACGTGCTGCTGTAGAGGAAGGTATCATTGCAGGTGGTGGTTCTGCTTATATCCATGTTCAAAAGAAGGTAGCAGAGCTTGCTGATACACTCAACGGTGATGAGAAGACTGGTGCTAACGTAATTGTTAAGGCTCTTGAGGCTCCACTTTTCTACATTGCTGCAAATGCTGGTCTTGAAGGCTCAGTTATTATTAACAAGGTTCGCGAGTCAGACGAAGGTGTAGGATTTGATGCTTACAATGAAGAGTATGTAAATATGGTTAAGGCTGGTATCCTTGATCCTGTTAAGGTTACAAGAACAGCTCTTCAGAATGCTGCATCTGTTGCATCTACACTTCTTACCACAGAGTCAGTTGTTGCTGATATTAAAGACCCAGCAGCTGAAGCTGCAGCTGCTGCCGCAGCCGCTGGTGCAGGAATGGGTGGAATGTACTAAATTTCACGATTTTAAAGAACTATATTTAAATTCACCGCTGGTTATGTTAGAATAATCAGCGGTGTTTTTTATTTATTTTTTGAGGTGATATATGAGTAAAGTTGCAATACTTACAGATAGTAATAGTGGCATTACACAGGCTCAGGGAAAGGAATTGGGAATTTTTGTTGAGCCAATGCCATTTTATATTGATGATAAATTATATTATGAAGATATAGATTTGACCCAAGAACAGTTCTATGAAAAACTTACTCAAGGCGGGGAAATTACTACTTCAATGCCAATCACTGGTGAGCTGATGGATCATTGGAATAGCATCCTTGAGGATTATGATGAGTTAATTTACATTCCTATGTCATCTGGCTTATCTTCTTCATGTGCTACAGCGCAGATGCTAGCTGAGGATTATGACGGCAGGGTTGTAGTAGCTGATTTGCAGCGTATTTCAGTTACGCAAAAGCTTGCTGCTATGGAAGCTAAGGAATTAGCTGATCAAGGTAAATCTGCTTCAGAAATAGTTGATGCTTTAAATGAGATAAAGTCTTTATCCACCATTTATATTACAGTTGATACATTAGAATATCTTAAGAAGGGAGGAAGGCTTACACCCGCTGTAGCAGCTATTGGTTCGCTACTTAAGATAAAGCCGGTTTTGTCCATCTATGGTGAAAAGCTTGATAAGTATTCTATGGCTCGTACAGTCAAGGCTGCTAAGCTTACCATGATTGAGGCTTTAAAGAAGGATATGAAAAATGTCCTTAAGACTGATAATTTAGATGATGTTGTTATATCTATTGCACATACCAATAATTACGAGGCAGCTGAAAAATTCAGAGAAGAACTGCTAGCTGAATTTCCAGGTAAAGAAATCTGGATTGATCCGTTATCTTTGTCAGTATCATGTCATATTGGTCCAGGCTCACTTGCTTGTACAGTGACTAAAAAGCTGACTGATAAAATATAAGTTATAATATTTTAGGAGGATTGTTATGGTTAAAGCGGTTGTAGGTGCCAATTGGGGCGACGAAGGCAAGGGAAAGATTACAGATATGATGGCTGCAGATGCAGATATCATAGTTCGATTCCAGGGAGGAGCTAATGCAGGTCATACCATAGTTAACAATTATGGCAAGTTTGCTCTTCACACATTACCTTCTGGTGTGTTCTATAGTCACACCACGAGCATCATTGGTAATGGCGTTGCGCTAAATATTCCTGTTCTTTTTAATGAGATTAAATCTATTGAAGAAAAGGGGGTCCCTGCACCAAAGATTCTGGTTTCTGATAGAGCCCAGATTGTTATGCCGTATCACATCCTTTTTGATCAATATGAGGAGGAACGCCTTGGAAAGGCTTCCTTTGGTTCTACAAAGAGTGGAATAGCTCCATTCTATTCAGATAAGTATGCAAAGGTTGGTTACCAGGTTCAGGAACTTTTTGATGAGGAATTACTTGTAGAAAAGGTCAAGCGTACATGCGACCAAAAGAATGTATTACTTGAGCATTTGTATCACAAGCCACTCCTTACAGAAGAAGAACTGTTGAATACCCTACACGAATACAGAGATATGGTTGCTCCTTATGTTTGTGACACATCAGCATTTCTCTGGAATGCCATTAAAGAAGGCAAGACAATCCTTCTTGAGGGTCAGCTGGGTACCCTTAAGGACCCTGATCATGGTATTTATCCTATGGTTACATCATCATCAACACTTGCTCCATACGGATGCATAGGTGCTGGTATTCCAGCTCAGGAGCTTAAACAGGTTGTTACTGTTTGTAAGGCTTATTCTTCAGCCGTAGGTGCAGGTGCATTTGTTTCTGAAATATTTGGGGATGAGGCAGATGAATTACGTCGTCGCGGTGGCGATGGTGGCGAGTTCGGTGCTACAACAGGACGCCCTCGTAGAATGGGATGGTTCGATTGTGTTGCTTCTAAGTATGGATGCAGAATGCAAGGCACAACAGATGTAGCATTTACTGTTGTTGATGTCCTTGGCTACCTGGATGAAATTCCTGTTTGCGTAGGATACGAAATTGATGGGGAGGTTACAACAGATTTCCCTGTTACAAGCAAACTGGAAAAGGCAAAACCTGTACTTAAGACTCTTCCAGGTTGGAAATGTGATATCAGAGGAATTAAGAAATATGAAGACCTTCCTGAAAACTGCCGCAACTACATTGAATTCATAGAAAAAGAAATCGGATTTCCAATCACAATGGTTTCAAATGGACCTAGCCGAGAAGATATTATTTATAGATAAGATTTTATAAAAACGCTTTATGGTTGCCATAAGGCGTTTTTTCTTGAAATTTTTGAAAAATTGTCTTGTATTTATAGACACAAAATAATAGAATGGGTAACAATATTACGAGGAGATAATGCAATGATTATAAAGAATGATATACCTATTCTAGAATATGATGGAGAATCAAAGGAGGTTTTTGAAGCAAATCATGAGAGCAAAGATTTAGTATTGCCTGAAAAATGTGTCTTTGCCTTTTTAGGTGATATAGTTGATGATTTTGCTTTAAAGCATAATGCTAGAATCTTAGAAACATTTGAGACTGTTGCTCAAAACTTTAATGTGTATTCATTAAATATAGATGGACAAGATATATGCCTGGTAAGAAGCCCTATTGGCGCGCCGGCTGCAACGTCATTATTTGATATGCTTGTTAATTGTGGGTGTAAAGTAGTGGTAGCTGTTGGCTCCTGTGGGACGCTATCTGATTTGCCAGAAAATGCATTTGTCATTCCGACTAAAGCATTGAGAGATGAGGGCACTTCATATCATTATTTGCCTCCTTCTAGGTTTATTGATTTAGATAAGAATGTTATCTCTGCAATTGAATATACCTTGAATTCAAAATCATTGCCTTATGAAAAGACTACAACTTGGACTACTGATGGACTATTCAGAGAAACAAAGGATTTGGTGAATTATAGATTGTCTGAAGGTTGTAAGGTTGTAGAGATGGAATGTTCTGCACTTGCAGCTTGCGCTAGGAAAAGAGGCAGTTTATTTGGTCAAATTCTATTTACAGCAGATTCTCTAGCAAATGTGGATGCGCATGACCCTAGAAATTTTGGGAGAGACTCTCATGAATTAGCTTTAACATTATGTGTTGAGACTGTATTGAATATAAAGCGGTTTAATTAACACAATCATTTTTAATAAATCTGATAAAACTTGGGACGAAAGTTATCAAGACGAAATTACTACAAAAATAGGATGGTTATATGGGATATATAATGGATTTAAGACAGGTGGTGGGGCATAGAACACTTATTCAATGCGCTGCCAGTGTCATTATTATAAACGATAAAAAGCAAGTTTTGCTTGGAAAGAGAACTGATAATCATATGTGGGGCTATTTTGGTGGCTCCATAGAGATTGATGAAAAGGTTGAGGATTGTGCAAAAAGAGAATTATACGAGGAAACTGGCATTATAGCAGACGAATTAGAACTATTCATGATAAGCTCTGGGCCAGAAATTCACTATATCTATCCAAATGGCGATGAAGTTTCTAATGTGGAAATTATTTATACATGTAGCAAATATCATGGAGATATAGTTAGACAGGTAGAGGAGATGGAAGAACTTAGATTTTTCGATCTATCAGAAATTAACTTAGATATGATTTCGCCACCAATAAGACCACCTTTTAGAAAGCTATTAAACCTAGAATAAATTACTTAATTATGGAGGAGAAGAATTGACAAATCATAGTACTACTGAAGTTGAAAGATATTTGATTGGGGGATGGAAATAATTATAATTATAAATAGATGTAGTGCCTTCCAAAAGGAGATGAAAGATAGCGGAAGGCTACAATAAAAAATATGAATAGGTTTGAGATTTTATGAGGTTATATATTTACAATATTATGTTTAACAAGCTAGCGGCATTAAATAAAGTTTCGAGGGATTTGAACTTTGAAATCAAAATACTAGAATCGGATAATCTACATCAATCGATTGAATATATCACAGGTAAGACAAAGAATGTTAAGCCAGGTAAAGATGTAGATTGCACTATTAAAGAATTATTATTATTTGATGGTTTTTCCGATAAAGATTTAGATGAGTTTTTAGCTTTATACAAAAAGACAGGGGCACCCGCTATTGCCTACAAGGCTACAATAACACCTATTAATCTTAAGTGGTCGCCTAGTTATTTATATAAACATTTGCAGGCTGAAATTGGAGGATGAGATGAGCAAGAATTCAAAAATATTTAAAATTGGTATAGCGGTTGCTTTAGGTCTTGCCATTATTTTATCTGTTATTGGAATCGTTCAGTATTTAAATAACAAAGAGACAAATGAAAATAAAACTTATGCTGATACGTTAGATGAATATAGTCTTGTAGAGGATTCAGGAGAAAAGATTCTGCTCATTCCAAAAGATGAAGTTACAAGTTTTTCTATGACTGATTCTAATGGTATATTACTTGCTTTTGAAAAGGAAGGTGATGAATGGGTTTATGTAGATGATCCTTCTTTGGATATGAATGAGGATAGAATTGATAAAGTACTAAACTATATTATGGATATAAGCTTTGTGGATACTATTGATGCTATAGACGGTACTGATTACAATTTGGATCAGAATTCGCCCATGTATATAGTGAATGATTCGAATGGTAATCCTACCATAATAAGTTTAGGAGATACTACTGATGATGGGAAAATATATTTTGCTCTAAATTATGATTTCACTAAAATATTTGTCAACAGTGGTAAGCTTGGTAAAGTGCTTGAATACAAGGTGGAAGATTTGGTGGCTCTTAATTAGGAATCCCTAATTTACATTATTTACATAATTTAAACCCTGTGGTATTATATAGCAGTATGGTTTTTAGCTGTTACTTAGGTTTAGGACACTCCGACCTTTATCTCAGTTGCGGCAATATTTCAAAATAGGAGGAAAGAACTATGATTACAAAAGAAAAGAAGCAGGCAATTATCAATGAGTATGCTAGAACAGCTGGTGACACAGGTTCTCCTGAGGTTCAAATTGCAGTTCTTACAGCTCGTATTTCAGAGCTTACAGAACATCTTAAGGCTAACCCAGGTGATCATCATTCTCGTCGTGGTATGATGAAGATGGTTGGTAAGAGAAGAAACCTTCTTGCATACCTTAAGAACACAGATATCGAAAGATATCGTTCAATTATTGAGCGTCTTGGCTTAAGAAAGTAATCAAATTGAGCGGAGTTTTTATGCTCCGCTCGTTTTCTTATCATTAATTAGCTAAAAAGCGTAATCCGAAGCCACTGAATTTAAAGCGAAAAACTGGGGAGTTTCCTTAATCGCTTCATTTTCAGTAGTTTCGGGTTGATGCTTTAAATATTATATTTAAAGGAGAAAGCCATGAAGACTTTTACAATGGATTTAGCTGGTAGAACACTTCGTGTTGATATCGGCAGAGTTGCAGCTCAGGCTAACGGAGCTGCATTTATTCAGTATGGTGAGACAACAGTTTTATCTACTGCTACAGCTTCGGACAAGCCTAGAGATGGCATTGATTTCTTCCCACTTTCAGTAGAATTTGAGGAGAAGACATACGCTGTTGGTAAAATCCCAGGTGGATTTAACAAGAGAGAGGGTAAGGCATCTGAAAACTCAGTTCTTACATCACGTGTTATCGATAGACCAATGCGTCCTCTTTTTCCAAAGGATTACCGCAATGATGTAACTCTTAACAATATGGTTATGTCAGTTGATCCTGAGTGCCGTCCAGAACTTGTAGCTATGCTTGGTGCTGCAATTTCTACCTGCATTTCAGATATACCTTTTGATGGTCCTTGTGCTATGACTCAGATGGGTATGATTGATGGTCAGTTTATTGTCAATCCATCTCAGGAGCAGTGGGATAAAGGAGATCTTAAGCTTACTGTTGCATCTACTAGAGAAAAGGTTATCATGATTGAGGCTGGTGCCAATATTATCCCTGAGGATAAGATGATTGAAGCCATCTATAAATGTCATGATGTCAACCAGACTGTTATCGCTTTCATTGATCAGATGGTCGCAGAATGCGGTAAGCCAAAGCATGAATATACATCATGCGCTATCCCAGAGGAGCTCTTTGCTAAGATTAAAGAGATAGTTCCACCAGAGGAAATGGAAGGCGCTGTATTCACAGACGAAAAACAAGTTCGTGAAGAAAATATTAGACAGATTACAGAAAGACTTGAAACAGCTTTTGCTGATAACGAGGAATGGCTTGCAGTTCTTGGCGAAGCTATTTATCAGTATGAGAAGAAGACAGTTCGCAAGATGATTCTTAAGGATCACAAGCGTCCAGATGGTCGTGAAATCACTCAGATTAGACCTCTTGCTGCAGAAGTTGATATAGTACCTAGGGTTCACGGTTCATCTATGTTCACTCGTGGACAAACTCAGATTTGTGATGTTGTAACACTTGCACCTCTTTCAGAGGCTCAGAAGATTGATGGCTTAGATGCTTTCGTTACAGAAAAGAGATACATGCATCACTACAACTTCCCTGCATATTCAGTAGGTGAGACAAAGCCATCACGTGGACCAGGACGTCGTGAGATTGGTCACGGTGCTTTAGCTGAGCGTGCTCTGTTACCAGTACTTCCTTCAACTGAGGAGTTTCCATATGCAATCCGTGCCGTATCCGAGACTTTCGAGTCTAACGGTTCAACATCTATGGCTTCTACATGTGCATCGTGTATGTCACTTATGGCTGCTGGCGTTCCAATCAAGGCTATGGTTGCTGGTATTTCTTGTGGTCTTGTAACAGGCGATACAGATGATGATTTCGTTCTTCTTACAGATATTCAGGGGCTTGAAGATTTCTTCGGAGATATGGACTTCAAGGTTACAGGAACTAAGGAAGGTATTACAGCTATCCAGATGGATATTAAGATTCACGGTCTTACACGTCCAATCGTTGAGGGCGCTATTGCAAGATGTCGTGAAGCTAGATTCTTCATCATGGACAACTGTATGAGCAAAGCAATTGCTGAGCCACGTGATCACGTTGGGGAATATGCTCCAAAGATTATCCAGCTTTCTATTGATCCTGATAAAATTGGTGATGTTGTTGGTCAGCGTGGTAAGACAATCAATGAAATCATCGCTAGATGTGATGTTAAGATTGATATTACTGACGAAGGTAATGTTTCAATTTGCGGTACAGATCAGGCTAAGATGGACGAGGCTAAGCGCATGATTGAAATTATTACTACTGATTTCGAGCAAGGTCAGATTCTTACAGGTAAAGTTGTAAGCATTAAAGAATTTGGTGCATTCATTGAATTTGCTCCTGGTAAAGAAGGAATGGTTCACATTTCTAAAATTGCTAAGGAAAGAATTGATAGAGTTGAAGATGTTCTCACTCTTGGCGATACAGTTAAGGTTGTATGCCTTGGCAAGGACAAAATGGGACGCATCAGCTTCTCAATCAAGGATGTTCAGTAAAGTTAGAATTAATCAAAATAAAGCGCCTGACGATTTTGTCAGGCGCATTTTTTAAGGATATATTATGTTATTAAATGTTTCTCATATTTATAAATCATTTGGCGAGGATAATATCATAAAAGATGCTACATTTACTGTAGATGAGTCAAGTAAGGTGGCTATTGTAGGAAACAATGGTACCGGTAAATCCACATTGCTTAAAATTATCGTTGGTGATATAAAGCCGGATGATGGAGAGGTTACGCTTAAAAAAGATGCAACCTTTGGTTACCTTGCTCAATATCAAGAGGATTTATTTGGGAGCAATATATTAGATACTGTTTTAAATGCAAGGGAAGATTTACTTAGCATGGAAAAACAGCTTTCTATGATGGAAGAAAGAATGGGTAATCTTTCAGTTGATGAGGCAGAATCTTTTATGGATTCTTATCACAAATTACAGCATCAGTTCGATTTAAAGGGAGGTTATACCTACCGTTCTGAGGTTATTGGAATTCTAAAGGGATTAGGCTTTGAAGGTGATGATATTTATAAGAGTATGAATGAGCTTTCAGGTGGGCAAAAGACAAGGGTAAGCTTAGGTAGGCTGCTTGCAGCTGCACCCGATTTATTGCTTTTAGATGAGCCTATTAATCACTTGGACTTAAGCTCTATTGTTTGGCTTGAAGGCTATCTGTCATCCTACAAGGGCGCAGTTATCATTGTTGCTCACGATAGATATTTTCTTAATAAAATTGTAGATCATGTTGTGGATTTATCTTACGGAAGAACAGCTGTATATTCAGGTAATTATTCTGCATTTGTTTCTCAAAAGGAACTCTTTATGCTGACCTATGAGAGAAGTTACGAAAAGCAACAAAAGGAAATAGAACATCAAAAGGCCGTAATTGATAAGCTGCAATCCTTCAACAGAGAAAAATCCATCAAAAGGGCTGAAAGCAGAAAAAAGCTCTTAGATAAGATGGATGTTATGGATGCACCTGATAAGGATGCACCAAAGATGAGACTTACCCTTGAAATAGAAAAAGAAAGTGGCAAAGATGTCTTGGACTTTTCTAATGTCACAAAATTCTATGATGATAAGGAAATATTTAGCAATTTATCTTTCGAAGTGCATAAAGGGGATAGGATAGCTATTTTAGGCGATAATGGTACTGGAAAGACCACTATTTTGAATTGTATAAATGGTCTTACGGATTTTGAATCTGGACAAATTAAATTTGGAGCGAATGTAACAGTCGGATACTACGACCAGGAACAGCAGGGGCTCAACGATTCAAACACGATATTTAGTGAATTACATGATGCCTACCCATATCTTACAGAAACTCAGGTGAGAAATACGCTTGCGGCCTTTATGTTTACAGAGGATGATGTTTTTAAACATATATCAGACTTATCAGGTGGAGAGAGAGGTAGGGTATCCCTTGCTAAGCTCATGCTTTCAAGGTCAAACCTTTTGATTTTAGATGAGCCTACTAACCATTTGGATATGGATTCGAAACAAATGTTAGAAGATGCTCTTAATAATTATGACGGCACTCTTCTTTATGTTAGCCACGATAGATATTTTGTAAATAGAACCGCCAACATGATTTTGGAATTATCCGATGGCAAACTTACGAAGTATTTAGGAAATTATGATGATTATGTTGCAAAAAAAGAAGAACTTTCTTTAAGTCAAATTAATCCAGACTCCAATTTGCAGGTGGAATATCTAGGCGAGTCTGCTGCAAAGCTTGATTTTAAAGAACAAAAGAGAATAGAAGCCGAAAAGCGTAAACTTAAAAATAAAATTTCTAAAATAGAAGAATCAATAGAGCAACTGGAAAAGGAAAAGGAAGAAATAGATGCCCAATTTTTGCTTCCAGAAAACATGACAAATTCTGCAAAATTAAATGAGTTGACAGCCAAGCAAAATTCAATTGATAAAGAGTTAGAAGTTCTATATGCTGATTGGGAAGAGCTCAGTGAGATGGTTTAATTGAGCTTTGTTAAAATCTTGACATACTATTTTTGTAATTCTATAATTAAATTAAAATAGAATTAGGAGGCGCAAGTTTTGGATAAACAGATTTCGCAGGCCGTTATTAGAAGATTGCCTAGATATTACAGGTATTTAGGCGAGCTTTTAGATGATGGTGTTGAACGAATTTCATCGAATGATTTAAGCAAACGCATGCATGTTACAGCTTCTCAGATTAGACAGGATTTAAATAATTTTGGTGGCTTTGGTCAACAGGGATATGGTTATAATGTTGCATATCTTCATGACGAAATTGGTAATATTTTAGGCGTTAACGACACTCATAATGTAATTGTTATTGGAGCTGGTAATTTAGGCCAGGCTATTGCTGGCTATGTGAAGTTCGAAAGGGTTGGATTTAAAATTATTGGACTCTTTGATGTTAATCCTGATTTAAAAGGTAAAATGATTAGGGATATGCCTGTTCAAATGATGGACGAACTACCAGAGTTTATAAAAAATAATAATGTAGAAATAGCGGCACTTACAGTTCCTAAATCTACCGCAAAAGCTACTGCCTTAAAATTGGTATCTTATGGTGTTCATGCCATCTGGAACTTTGCCCATGTGGATTTAGATGATATTGGTGATGTTATAATTGAAAATGTTCATCTGTCTGATAGTTTAATGCAACTTTCTTATAATATTTCAAAGAATAAAACAAGGTGAAATGTATGGGGGAAAGAGATTTTTCTGCAGCACTCAATAAAATCAAGGTTCCTATATTAATTCTTGACCAGAAATGGCATAGACTGTTTGCTTTAGGGGGCAAACCAGATAATGTCAAAACTCTTGAACAAGAAGAAAATAATCTTATCAAGCGTGAGGCTGAATTAAAGAAAGAATTAAAGGATTTAAAAAAGGTTAAAGAAAATCTTATGGCTTCCGTTATGTCTAATATGGAGGGCACCTCAGATTTAGTATCAAAAAAGCTTGATGATGATAAAAGGCTTTTAGAAGAATGTAAAGAAAGAATTACAGCAAATGAAGATGAACTTATGGATATTCCAAATCAGATTGATGAATGCAATAAAAATCTGATGCTTGCTACTATGGATTATTGCTATGATAAACTTCGTACCAATTCTGTTGAGGCAGAAGAAATCACGAATTGGATTAGGGATATCCGTGTTCAATTAAAAAAGAATGTAATTAGAAAACATAATCGAGAGATTAATAATAAAGAGATTTATTCTTACATGCATGATGTTTTTGGCATGGAAGTATTAAATTTATTTGATATGCAAAATGGCGAATTCTATATTGGCATTGCTGATGATAAGGTAGACGAAAAGAATGCTAAAGAAGCTGAGAACAAAGAGCAGACAGACCTTTCTAACATTGAATTAGAAGATGTTGATTTAGATGCAGTTTCCAAAGAGGAAAAAGAAAATGCCCAAGATAGCGAAACTGCCGAAGAAAATCCTGAAGAACATTAAAAATTCATTGTTTTTTTTAAGACTAAACACTATATTGTTTAGTCTTTTTTTATTAGGTATGATATGATATTTGTATTAAAAATAATATGTTAAAGAGAGGAGTTTATATGGAAGACGGGGCGAATCCCTATTTGATTATACCAATACTTATAGTAGCGGTTGTTGAATTTATAGCACTTATAATTTTTTATAAACGTTCTAAACAAGAAAATATCACCGAGGAGGACGTTATTTCTCTTGTTAATGAGGGCCATGAGGATGGCAATATTTTAGCTTCTGAAGCTGCTATGATTCAAAATATTTTTGAGTTTTCTGATACAGATGCAAAAGATATTATGACTCATAGAAAGAATATTGTTGCTCTTAACGGTAATCTTTCCTTGCGTGAGGCAATTAATTTTATCAACGACAACAATATGAGCCGTTATCCTGTCTATATAGAGGAGCTTGACAATATAATAGGAATCCTCCACATAAAGGACGTATTCAAATATTTAGACAAGGAAATCGATAATCTATATATCAAGGATATACCGGATATTTTATCGACTGCTGAATTTGTTCCTGAAACGCATGGCATAAATACCTTGTTTGCCAAAATGCAGTCTAAAAAACGCCATATGGTCATTGTTGTTGATGAGTATGGTCAGGTGTCGGGCTTGCTATCTATGGAGGATATTCTCGAGGAAATTGTTGGAAATATTGAAGATGAGCATG
>ERZ842401.5949-NODE-5949-length-13255-cov-8.645000_pt1 | contig 13255 bp, 16 predicted proteins | sample MGYA00521270_ERZ842401 | MGnify/ENA primary metagenome ERZ842401 (study PRJEB31892, sample SAMEA3878208) | bioreactor metagenome | biome: Moose rumen | place: Sweden | collected 2011-10 | study: EMG produced TPA metagenomics assembly of the PRJEB12797 data set... | reverse complement strand
CGTTCATAATTTTGTAACATTTCTGTCACACTTTCTTAACGGTGACAGGCACCAATGTTTTTGTTTCCTTTCAGAAAATGAATTGTAGCCGCCCACCCGAACTGCGAATATTGTGTCCCATTTTAGAATACACTGTCCCAAATTTTATCCTTGCGAAAACAGTGTCCCTATCCATTATTTTTGAGAATATCGTGTCCTTTTCGGCCTTTTTTATGCAAAAGCAGTGTCCCGTCTTGTGGAAATGGCGTTAATACGTCCCACGCAAAGGCTGTGGGCATAAACCTGTCATCCCTTCTCCCGCATTAGATTCCAGATCCGCTCACGCTCTTCTGTACCAGCGCACATTTCTTGTCCAAATGGTGCACAATAAAAAAAGATGCCTACGCATCTACTTCATCGCCCTCTTCTTCATCTTCCATCATTCTGTATATTTTTTTTCGCAATTTTCGATGTTCCTTAAGCCATTCAATCATTCTATCATTAACCGGATAGTCCTTATTGCGCTCATCCCCTGTCAGAATCCATTCTGCGCCACCATGCTCACAGACATTCTCTATCTTTTTTGCGGTCTGGTTGGTAACTCTGGTCCGCCCGGTCTCTATTCCCGCAAGGTTTCCGCTGCTAAGGCCGGTGTGCTTCGCAAACTCTACCTGCGACATACGAAGCTCGTTTCTCACCGCCTTTATTCTTTCTGCAGGAGTAGATACAGATGGTGCAGATACAGATGCGACAGACGGTTCAGACGGTTCGGATTCCACAGATGATGCGGATTTTACAGACGGTTCAGACGGATTAGAATTCTCAGGCATCACAGACATCGTCGGCATCCCAACCGGTTCTACCTCGCTATCTCTGCTCATCAGCCAATCGATATCTGCCCCGGACTTTTCGCAAATAAGCTTTATCGTCCTCACCGATATGGCAGCATCACTCTTGGTTCTGCCCTCTATCCTATAGATTGTCGTGTCGGACACCCCACATATACGCGCCAATTCCTTGCCTGTAACACCCATCAATTCCTCTATCGCCTTTACCCTTAAGCCTATTATTCTTTTTTCTTCCGGGTCTGTTATTTTATTCTTATCGGTACTCTTATTCTTATCTGCCATTTTCTGTCACTCTGTCACTCTGTTATCCGTATGCTGCATATGCCGCATATGCCGTTGCCTCTATGCTCATCTTCCGTTCTGCAGGCTTTATTCATGTGCTACTTTATCCTTATATATTTCTGGTTCCTGCTGTTAGGTTTATCCGGCACTGTCCTGGATATACGCCCCATTTCAAGAAGCGGCTTAAGGTATTTCCTTACCGTCCGCTTGTCCCTATAACCAAGATACTCCGCTATTTCAACGATGCTTCTCGGAATCTGGCAAAAGTTGACAATCTTCTCTTCAATGCTTCCACCCTCTCCAATCTGTGATCCGTTCAAACCTGTTCCCGTTTCAACCGATGTGTTAACCGGGGCATTAACTGGTGCATCAACTGGGGCATTAACTGGTGCATCAACTGGGGCATCGTCTCCATGATCTACTCTTTCAAATGGTAGCGTCACTATGATAGCATTATCCGTAAATTCAAATGCTGACTCCCCATACTCCTCTACAATCCTCGGAACACCACGTCCTGATCGCTCGCTAATATGAAGCTGGAGAAATATCTCTGACAATTTCCGATTGACCGGAATCGACACTCCCCGGAAGAAACCGTCAATTGTCTGCTTTGGGGGGATTCTGCCGATGGATGTGATTTCAATCCTGTCCTGAAATGCGGTAAACATGGGAGAGACCCCATCAACCCATGAATTGTGGGCGAAAGCGTTTATGACCGCCTCCCGAAATGCATCGTTATTAAACAGCATCACCTCTTTACGCTCAACCTTTCTGCCCCTCTCATCCGCTTGGGGAACATTGATCGTATCGCCATAGTCCAGAACCTTGTCCAGTGCTAGAAGAAGGCACATGTTTCCGAAATTTCGATCTGCATACATGACAGATGATTTTGTCCTGCCATTAAAAAGGGCAAAAACGATATCCCTATGAGAAATGTCAGATTCTCACGTTCCGCAGGCGTGTTGACCAACGTAGGCGGTCCGAAATTTAACACCCTAAAGAGCGCCGCCTCCCTTTCAGGATACTTGCTGATATTTTCCTTGCTCGAACCGATCCTTATATATCGAATCCCATCAAACGCCGTCGGAACAGTTCTGGCCGCCGGAATGCTCAAAACAACCACTCTCTTACCATCCATGACATCCTCATCAAACCGAAAGAAGATTGCAGGTCTTAGTTTTCTCGACAGATAATGCTGGACAGGCTCGTGGTTTTCTCTGCTTACATCACAGTTGTAGTTGACCTTTGTATCCGTCAATTCATGCGTCTCGTCATGGACGCCCCACACCATGTAACCAAACGGCTCCCCCGCCATTGCGGCAGCATTGGAAAGCGCAGAAATATACTGTCCGATTTCTTCCACATCGAATCGATTCTCCTTGAAATCGAACCACTCCGGCTCATCGCTATATGTGAGACATCTTTTTACTATTTCCGACACATTACTCATATCATAACCATATCTTTCAGAATTAGGGCTTGACAAACCGCCATGAACAATGTATATTGCTTTGTATGTCGCTGTATATTTTGCAATAAAGGATTATATCATAATGCTAAAAAGCTATCAAGTGCCTATTTCCGTCGTATGTGAGATTACAGGCGTTAAAGAGGAAAAACTGCTTGCAGATTATGAAACGCTGCTACGTCGTTATCCGACAGGTGAAAAAGACCCATTCATCCCGCTGGATTCCCTGCCACTGGATGTGCAGGATAAATATGTTGCAACATACCTCCTCCACGATGTTTTTGTTGATCTTGACCCTTTTGCATTGTCCGGATTCCAGAAATGCATGGAAGATCGGCAGAATCATTTTCCAATTGCCAAAACACCTGGATTTCTCAAATTTGCCAACCAGATTTCACTGCTTCGGCAGGCAAAGCTTATCGCCAATTCCTGCTCCGGCACCAAAACATCTACGGAAGAACTCTGCCGGTTCGCCGCTGAAAGCAACATATCGTACCGGACGCTAACAAGATGGAGGAACGCCTATATGAAAAATCCCATGATCAACCGACTGCTTGACTATGACCATGTATATTACCAATATGACGACCATCGTACTGCCATATGTCTATATGCCGTCGATTACGCTGTATACCGGCATATATATGGCATAAAAGTCTCCGACAATAAAATCCTGCGTGAATTTGAGCGGATGGGCGATTTCCCATGCAATAAATGCCCCTACAGCCCTGATTACAATGGGGACAAGACAGATATCCCCTTTATCTGCAAGAGAAACCGCCAAACGATGCTCAAGCCGCAAAACCGCTATGTCCTGAACCGTATATCCGCCAAAATCTCTGAACAGGAAACTCTCATGTGCCGCGAGGGAGTACGCGCCTGGGAAAGTGAATTCCACTACACCCCTACCAGAAAACGTCCCGACAAATTCGGTTTTTTGTACATAACAGACCATCATCTGTCCGACCTGTTCGTGATCACAAAGGTCTATGCCGATGGCAGTTTTGATGCAAAGCGCGTCTATATCACCGGAGTTATTGATGGTGCTACCAATTGCCCCGTCGGCTATACATTGCGCACTGATGCCCCCAATTCATCCACCGTGGCCGAAGCTTTCGCCAACGCTGTAGGCTTTACCGTCGACAGCCCCTTCCATGGTCTTTGCCGCATCTGGTACTCTGATCATGGTAAAGATTACTGTAGCTCACTGATAGAAGGAAATGACAGTTGGCACCGTACAGACTGGATTACTCCCGAAGAATCTCCGGAAAAATACAACCCCAACGTGGAATTTGTAGAATCCGGCATTCTCAGCTGGTTCGGCATCCGGCAGGTCAAAGCCCTCCCCTTCAGAGGATGTAGCAAAAAAATAGAGCGTCATTGGCGCACGCTGGAGGAGGAATTCCTCTCCGATCTTCCGGGATACTGCGGCAGCGACCCGAAGCACCGGCCTGCAAAGTTCCTGCGCGATATCAAAAAAGGCAACCTCTATACCTTTGAGCAGTTTGCCAGTTACTTTGCCGATACAATATGGCCAAGGTGGTGCAACTTCAAATCAGAGCCAAACAGCAAAAGTCCCATGGAACTCTTCAACGAGATTCCCCATGAGCCAACCATCACTCCCTCGTGGCGGACGCTTGCAGTTCTTAAATATAAGTCTGAAACCCGTAAAGTCCAGCGAACCGGAATTGAATTTCAGAAACTGTGGTACTGGCACCCTGCGCTTGCCAGCTATATTGGTGAAACCGTCCACGTATTCGCCTTTGACAGTCCTTTCAACCGAAGCATCGCTGTAACCACGAATCACCAGTATCTCTGCGAGGCGCATCCCGTACACCATCTGGATACCATCGAGGATCAGACATGGCGCGTCATACAACATCTACGTGAACAGGGCAGACAGCGCCTAGATGTCACAGAACGGCTTCGGAAGATCGAAGAAATCGTGCTAAAGAGCGACATCCTGAATCTCGGTCTCGACATTCCTGCCGTGCAAAAGATCACCTATGCGCCCGCCATCGATGAGGAACGGGACGAATCTGAATCCTGCGATGATAAACGTATTCCTGAAGAACTGAAAGCAATGGCTGAAAAATACGCTCATGCAGAAGATGAATATAACAGCAATCCCCATGACGATGACCCAATGGGCGACTATCTTACAGCAATAGGAAATCACTTACTAAAAAAGGAAAATGGCAATGTTTAAGAAAAAACCACTTCTTCCGATCAAAAAAGATTTTACACCATATGCCACCGCATACGGCGGGCTCCACCGTTTTTCATCTCAAGGAGCACTAATTGAATTCGTGGGGGAATCCGGCAGCGGCAAAAGCACATTGATACAAAACTTTATGGACTGTCATGACAACACCCACAATATAGTATGCAGTTCCACGATGGGCGTTAAGGACCTTATGCAAAAAATCGCCGAGAAAATCGGAACCCATCTGTCAGGAAACACATTTCAATTTCAGGATAAATTAACCAATTCCCTGACTGATAAAGCTGAACATATATTCATTCTTGACGAATGCGAATACTTGTCGAAAAACAATATCGACAAGCTCGAGGTACTACGCCAGATCTGGGATGTGACCAGCAACACTTTCATCTTCTGTGGAACATATAAGTTGCGCAAGATATTGATAGGTAACGCCAGCGACCCGGAGTCCGAATACTCACAGCTGTACCGCAGAATGAAAAAAGTCAAAATGGAACCTATCCCACAGAATGAATACTACGACTACCTTGATCTTATCGAAAAACACTATGCCGTGGCTTTCGGAAAAGAAGCCAGAAACCAACTATACACCTATTGTAACGATACCAAGCATGGGGGACTGGGAACAAGTATGGCAATCCTGATGGAAGCACTCAACAATGTTCGTCCCGAATGGATATCCATAAGCCTAAATCTTGCCAACTCTTCCGAAACGAGTGACCTCTTCCCCGAATACTTCCGCTACGGAAATCCGACCGATGTATCCTGTTATGATCCCGGAGCAACCTATTACCCTCCTGAAGAAACCGCAAAATTAAAGACCGTAGATATATCTACGTCGTTGATTCGCAGCACCGGGAAGTATGTAATCGTAGTTTAACCGTATTCTCACAAGGCAACTGTATGAACAGTCATATGTGTAGTCATATGTGCAACAAATGGACACTTTAGATGCCCTATAAATTTCAGTTTTGGGGCATCTCGTGAGTGCATCTGCCGTACTCGGAACACACGTTTGTTCGTACAGTTCTTCAAAATGTCCTATTCTTCGTTGAAATGGTGCATCCTTCGGACATTTCTAATGCGCGGTTACAGCTGCTAATGCTGTTGCAAGGAAGCTATCTGTTGCCATGTTCTATATGATGAAGACCGGCACCGAATTCAGTTATGACAACTACCATTCGATTCGGAATATCGATGTGTTTGATATTCCTGTAGAGGAACTGGTTCTCATCAACCGAGATTTCAAGCGTTATATCCGTATTCTTAAGGAGAACGACATTAATACGACCGTCGATCTTGCAACTGCGTACATTACATGCTCTCTCGGTACCTGCCGTGGTCTTGGGAAAAAGTTCTTCGGACTTCTCAAGGATTTCCTTGACCACCATGTCACCTACAAGCAGATGTACGATGAAATACAAGAAAAACTTAATACCAAGGAGGACGAAATCAATGAATCAGCGTAACACCAGAGCAGCTAGCAACAGCGCAATGAACGGGCTGTCATTATCCGGCACCGTCATCGACAGAACCAGACGAATGGTTCCTCACGACAATCCGACCACGGAGATCGTGACCTATACTGTCCAGGACGACTTCAATCGGAAATTCTATGTCGATGATTATGCGCCCAACGAGTATCACGATCGCAATACGCCCGTCTGTTTTCCCGTATACATTAAGGCGTATGTGCGGAAGAATGGAGAGGCATCTTATACACTCAACATTCAAAAGAGCGACATCTCGCGTGGCGAGCCATTCTAAGTCCGCTGCTTGTATAGCCTGTACTATTTTCGCACTTTAATACGCCTTGGCGGTTACGGTTTTAACCGTATTATCGTCAGGGCGTATCATTTTCAACACATATGAACTTTACTGATTCAGTTTGCGATCCGACTAAGCCAACACACTTGTTGTCCTTGGCTGTGCATTTTGCATATTTGCAGCCTCTTGATTTGCAATCTCCATCTGAATCTGCCTGTGCATTGCCTCTGGCATCGGCGGGCACTCCTCGTCGTATACGGAGGTTCTGCTACGTGCCTCTCGAATCATCCTACGTTCCTCATCTGTAAGAGGTCCTCTTTCATTCAATGTCATTCTTACGACTGTTTCTCCGTATTCATTAATCGTTCTTGGCATTATCTACCACCTCTTCTCTTTACATAATCAGCTATTTCAACTCCTACTGCCGGCCTTGCTGAGATGATTCGAATCACATCCTCATCGTTTCTTTCACGGACTGTGTATACGACATATAGGACATCCCCGACATAACCAAGGGCAATGTATCAATCCTCCCAGTCACCATATTTATTAAATCCGCTGTTCTCCTCGTCATACCAGTCTATACGATACGGATCTTGAAAAACCTTCATGGCAATCTCAAACGAAATTCCATGCTTGATGATGTTCCCCTGATTCTTTCCTTCATCCCATTCAAAAACCAGATTGTCCATCGTGCCATCCTTCTCGGTTACATTTCAAAATCGTCTTCGTTTCATATTCTATTTTAGCATATAAATGTAATGAGTTCAATATCAAAACAACTCTGTCATTTCTGTGCCTTTTTGCCCTCGGGGCATTCAATTTCCACTTCAATGCCACTTTTATATCTGACTTACGGACACGTCTTAGTGTCTAGTTGGCTCCCTTTAGTAGATTTTATGGTGCTGTAGCCTGTGTTTATCCGTGAGCGTAGGAGCGAAACCGTAGGGCAAGCTACGCGTCACGCTTCCGATTTATTCTGGTTTTCAAGGCTTGTTGTCCTTGTGCCGCCTCATAACTTATTCTGTTTACAATGTTAATCTGTGGAATACTTGAAAACATCGGTACTTTGAAGGGCGTAGCGCAGACCCGTAGGTTGAGTGACGTAAGCGAACCTAAAGAATGCGAACTTAAAATCAGGAATTCAGCGACCGAAGGTAAGTTATCTGGATTATGATGCACACATTGTGTAGTCAAGACTTCCTCTGTTGTAGTAGAAAGTTGAGACATGGATAAGTTACCAACATGATGATAAACACACTCATCAATTCGCTACGCAGTGCGTAGCGTTTTCAGATGTAACCAATTCGCTACGCAGTGCGTAGCGTTTTCACTCTAGCTTCTCAAAATCATCAAGATTAAGCTCTTTCAGCAACTCGTCTTTAGTAGGCAGATATGGAAGATACTTGGCGGCATAAATTTGATCATTATCCTCTGGCAAAGTGTACTCCACCACCATATCATCTTTCTCAGGACATAGCAAAATACCAATCGGCTTATTATCTCCTGGATTCATCTTTTCTCTTGTATAGTAATTAACATACATCTGCATTTGACCGAGGTCGTCATGCGTCAGTTCCTCAACTTTCAAATCTATTAAAACATAGCATCTCATCAGGATGTTGTAAAATACAAGATCGCATCGAAAATGCTTCTTTCCAATCGGTATATGAACCTGTCTTCCAACGAGAGTGTATCCTCTGCCAAGCTCCATCAAGAATTTTTGAAGATGATTCAGAAGTGCTTCCTCTAAGTCATTTTCAAAATAATGCTCATTCTCTTCAAGTTCAAGGAATTCCAAAACATACGGATCATGCACAATCTTAGTATATTTAGGCTTCGGAACAATAGTCTCAATCTCATCCTCTACCGGTTTCTTATCACGACTTGATAAAAGCCTCTGGTAAAACATTGTATTTATCTGGCGATCAAGCTGCCTTGTGCTCCAAGATGATTTTACAGCCTCTTCCAGATAAAACACTCTGGCCTCATCATCTTGAACACGCATCAATGAACGATAATGAGTCCAACTGAGCTCTGGTCTAACCATGTCGATATCTGGGAACATACGGTGAAATTGCCGCATATTTCTAAGGTTTGGAACTGTAAAGCCCTTCCCAAACTCTGATGTCAGTCTTTTAGAAGCCATTTGCAGTAGTTTCTTCCCATAAGGTGCTCTATCGTTTTCACCACAAGCGTTATGAATATCTTTACCGATCTTCCAATACGCCGTGACCATAGCATCATTTACGGCTCTATATATTTTTTCCTGTGCATCAACAACATATGAGCGGAGAGTGCTATAAAACTGCTCTTCATCAATAACTTGCTCTGATGCCGCCAACTCGTTTTTCTGGTTTCCCACAACAATTATCCTCTATATAATGGCTCTCCAATTTATCCTGGGAAACCTTCTCGAAACTGTGGGGTTTTACCACTTTATCTTGAAGTTCTTCCCCGTTTTCTGGTAACATACTTTCACCTACTAAGTACTCTGGGAAACGCCCTCAAGCATCCCCACATTAACCACAAGCTCTTCTGTTTCCTTTGGTCTTGTGGATAATCTTCTGCCTTTTTTGGGACTGTGGATAATCACACGCAATCATTGGGACTGTGGATAATCTCCAAGCCGTGGTGGTAACTCCCACTCTTTCAAGGAGAGCTTCCGCTTACTCTGGGAAAACAGACCAGTCTTACCGATATCTGCCGAATCATAATTTCTCAGCCTCCTGTCACTTTTCAGTCATCCTCTCGAAGTTTGTGGACTCAACCATGGTATCACATATGCCCATCAAGAGCATTTGCTGTCTATTGCCCATATCACGGAACTGCCCAATGAGCTTTATCTCCGTGGCTGTCAGCGTGTCCATGTTTATGCTTCGGTCTGTGCCCTCTAAAAGATAGTCTTTATCGACTTCAAGAAACTCCGCTATCTCGTCTATATGTTTCATATAGGATTTTACATTCCTATACTTCCAACTCGTAAATGTAGTCGATGGAATATCCAAAAACTGGAGCAGACTTTTTTCTGTTTTGCCTTGTAACTGTAACTGATCCATTATCCGCAAGACAATCGGATCGTTTGTCAGTTCATTTACTGGTGCCCTCAAAAAAATCTCCTGTTTTGATTTTTTTCACTTTAATAGGCTCCCACAGATTTCTCTGTAAGAGCCTTTTTTTCGGTCGTTATAATAACTGGTACATAAATATACATCGTAAGTCATAAAATGGCTTCACACGCTTGTGCAAGTCATCTTCTGACTTAGAATCCAATCGTCGGAACCCATATACCCGACTATATCTATCAATCAGTTCATCAAATGGTAATGCGAAAATATAAAGCAGCGCCACTCCCAGCGTCTTCGGAATATCATTGACTATTGGCAATACAAAATGCCGGAATATCAGCACTCCGATGCCGCGCATCTCTTCGTGATTCCTTTGATATGCGTTGTTTACACCAAGGTTTGCCAGCTCTATCCCAGGGAGCGCATCAAATGTCATCTCCGTCTCACCGGTATCCGTGTCAACGATTATCTCTCTTTCTTCCACGGAAACCATTCCCGCCTTTATTGAAAAATATCCGACCAGCTCGTCTGATTCCACATCCTTTACCAGATACGTCCTCATCCAGCCCATCTTTTCATGTTTCAAGGCAGTATTCTTTAGGTAGTTGGCAAGTCCATTTCCATTCTCGCTGTGCTTCTGCTCAAATCCGGCTATGATATCAGTATCGGTCTCACGGATATGGTCGCAATAGAATATTCCATCATTAAGCAATCCTTTGTGCTGACTCGGATCATTATCGGCGTTGCTCACATTACTCATCGTTTCACTGCCCTTTTCTCGCGAATGTGCTGCTCGATACTTTCAATCTCCTGATCCATGGCTGTATAATCAGGTTTTGGGGCATTGAGTATCTGTTCAACGACCCTTTTGCCAAGATCATAGGGCATATCGTTCATTGACGGCTTGCCTATTCTGATATCCTTTTCCCGTTCCACCACAAGTGCCATACCTGTCACCTCCTGTTCCGGAAAACAATATTTGTGCAGTTTCTGGTAAATCTCTGCTTCATGAATCCATTATATCACCTTTAGTGCCATATGTCTACTAAAATTTTTATTGACATTACTATCAATGTTTATTATAATCTCGAATGTTGTCTCATCAGCCACCCGGACTTGGACCCCCGATGGCTGGAGAGACGGTATATATCAACCCCACAAGCGGCACGGAGAAAACTCCGTCCATCTGAAAGGAGGATATCAAATCCAATGAAAACTACAGACCATTCTAACGCACCATCCCAGGCTCTCGCAAGCTCCGAGTCTGTGGCGGATGGAAACGGTTTGACCCATCGTCTTATCGGACTTCCGGAGGATGTCACTATCGACTCCTGGGAAGAACACGACCACACCATTGAGTGCTTCGTCTCGTGGAACGAGCCAAAAGGCGATGCCCGCATCTGTCCCGAATGCGGCTCCACACGCTGTGTGAAAAAGGATAAGGGTACAACGCAGACCGTCCGGCACACTCCTGTCGGATTCTCAGGCACCCTTATCACCTTCCATAAGCCCCGGTTCAAATGCAAGGACTGCGGAAAAACTTTCTATATGCGTCCCGACTGGGTCATTGACAACATGTCTATCACAAGAGCCGTGTGGTTCGACATCTACTCAGGTCTTACTTCCACCTCACACAATATCACTCAGATCGGCATTGATACAAAGACCAGCGCATCCATCGTACAGAATGTCATGCACAAGATCGTTCCCGGCAAACCAAAGGATCTGCCCGAAACGCTCGGTATCGATGAGTTCCACGGCAAGACCGGCACCTACAACAAGGACACCAGGCACTACGATACGGAAACATACCATTGTGTCCTGACCGACATTGACCGAGCCTGGGTTGTCGATATACTCTATAGCACCAAGTATGGCTTCCTGCATGACTATTTCATGGAGTACCCGCCTTTTATACGACAGCATGTGAAATATGTCTGCTGCGATATGAGGAGTGGTTTCTCCAAGGTCGCCAGGAACTGCTTCCCTCATGCGAAAATTTGCATTGACATGTTCCATGTGGTAAAGCTCCTCACAGAGGCGATCAACACAATCCGCATCGATAATTGGAAACGGCTCAAGGCCATGGCTGTCAAAAAATACGGCGAATCCGGCGACTACAAATCCGTCGGTGACGCCAAAATGGCAGAGTCTGTGCTCCGTGAAGCCAAAAAGCTGGATGACCAGTACATGCTCGTCAAAGGCTCTCAGAAGATTCTCATCACATCGCCCTACAATGACACGGCCTATTGGAACCAGGACTGGGATAAGCGTGATGAGAAGCTTGAATCCATCTATTCCCTCGTCCCCGATCTGAAAGTTGCCCGTGAGACCCTTGTTGAATTCTACGATATTATGGCACTTTCCAAGTTCGGTGATCGTCACTCTGCCCTTACCTCTTGGCTCGAAAAGTATATGGCATCCGATGTGCCGCCCGTGAGGCAGGCCGCCTATAGCATTAACCTCCACCGTAAGGGCATTGAGAACTCCTGGCGGTATCACAAGTCCAATGGTCCGACAGAAGGTCTTAACAAGAAGATCAAGGATGTTAAGCGTCTGGGCTTTGGTGCCCATGACTTCCAGAACTTCCGTGCCCGCGCTCTCCTTGCCTGTGGTTCTGTGACCGTCTATAAGAGCACATACACCATCTTTGGAGAGAAGGCCGGCTCATCAGACGAGGCAGGTGATGCTGGTGATGTTCCCGCTGTGGTCTAAGCACTCACATCTCCACCGCCTACTGATCCGCTCCCATGCCATTAGTTATCCACATGAAGTTATCCACAATCGGACTTCCTGTCCTCGGAGGAACTGCCATTTAACCATCAAAAAAGACATCCAGCGTGTCCATCTCCAACCCTCTCGCAGTAGGTCATTTACTGCTCATATCGATCATCTACCAGCCCGGTCATTGCCTCTTATGGCTCCCGGGCTATCTCTATGTAGGGGAGTTCCTGCTCCTCTCCCCTCTCCATCAACCCCTTTCCTGACTGATGTACCATAACCCCTTGTGTTTAAAGGGTTCTCTATCTCTTTCCCATTATATCTTCTAGCTATTAACCACTATTTCTTGGAGAGCCTCACTAACCTTCCCTCAACTCAATAGCCATCCCATCAAAGTCCTTTGTGAAACAGAATTTCACGCCAGTCCAATCATTCATGATAGGGCCGAATTCAATGTTCATCCCAGACTCCTCAAATACCCCTCTCAACCGCTCCATCTCTTCCTCAAGAGTAAGGTTCGTTCTGAGTGCGAAGTGCCTAAGTCCCGTCGGTTCTACATCTCCTCGCCCCGGATGCCTGTCATCTATAAATACTTCCAGCCCTATTCCATACCCCTCCATTAACACAGCTGTATCGTATTTCCTTACCTTCCGGAAGGTCTCTGTAAAGCCTAAGAGTCGGTAAAAGGAGAGACACTCCTCTGATGATACTATCAAGGCTATATGGTGTACGTTTTGGATCACTGTTTCACCTCATCTACTTGTATTCAGCTATTGGAAGACTTGCATCTTCCCGACCGAGTATTTTGCTGCGAAGGGAGAACTGGTTCTTATGGAACATAAGACATATATGACCACAAGCTCTTGTTCGCTCTGTCGCTGCAAACCTCCGGGCGGGC
>ERZ842401.5948-NODE-5948-length-13256-cov-2.953716_pt1 | contig 13256 bp, 13 predicted proteins | sample MGYA00521270_ERZ842401 | MGnify/ENA primary metagenome ERZ842401 (study PRJEB31892, sample SAMEA3878208) | bioreactor metagenome | biome: Moose rumen | place: Sweden | collected 2011-10 | study: EMG produced TPA metagenomics assembly of the PRJEB12797 data set... | reverse complement strand
ATTTCTCGGAAGCCTATATCTTGGACGCCGTCAAGCGATATGACGTCAAGGGCGCAAAGTATTTCAGCACGCCGCTCAAATATTATTTCGCCGACGTCGGTCTCAGAAATGCCCGGCTGAATTTCCGGCAAATCGAGGAAAACCACATCATGGAAAATATCATCTACAATGATCTGGTACGGCGCGGGTTCAATGTGGATGTGGGCGTCGTCTCCATCGCGACACGGGAATGGGACGTACGAGGAATACAGAAAAAAAACAATGTGCGCCTCGAAGTGGATTTTGTCGCCAATAAGGGCAGCCGACGGTATTATATCCAAGCTGCGCTTTCCGTGGCCGATCCGGAAACGCACGCACGGGAAATCCGTTCCCTTCGCCGCATAGAGGATTCTTTCAGTAAAATCGTAATCGTCAAAGATGATATAGTTCCGCGTCAGGACAAAGACGGGATTCTGTATCTTGGAATAACGGATTTCCTGCTGAACGAACAGGCCTTAGCCATTTAATACTATATGGTTTCTGATTTAGCAAGTTTGAATCAAAAGATATATAGTGCGAAAGTGCAAAAACGCAAAATGAATTCTCCCCGCAAGTATTGGAATTCCTTTACATTCGCCTTGTTTTATACTATGATAAAAACATAAGAGGCGATTGCATGGGCGAAGATATCGAGCATACGATCCAAGAATTGAAATCGCAAGAAGAAAAAAGGGTGAGCTATATGGAGTATTGCAAAATTTACGGCGAAAAAGACAATCTTCTGATTTACATTATGAAAATGTACGAAGACAGAGACGGCGGAGACAATATCGAAATCCGCGCTGAAAAGGAAAACAATATGGATGTCTACGCCCGATTCGTGCTTCCGGCGAATTATTGCACCCATGCCTATGGGTTCACCGAAACAGAGCTTTTCCAAATCGAGGATTTTTTGCGCGACAATGCCGTTTCTATCTGGGATATGGCAAGGGGGAACATTCATGCCGAAAGCGTTGCTTGATTATTTGGGATATGTCATTTATTTCTGGATCGGCGATGGACATGAGCCTGTCCATGTCCATGTTGCCAAAGGAAAACCGACGGAATCCGCGACAAAGATATGGATCAAGGCAAGCGGTGTTGAGCTTGCGCACAACGACAGCAACATTCCCAAAAATGATTTGAAGCAACTGCTACGATTCATCTCCGAGAACCGGACGCGGATCACCGAACGATGGCTTGCTCATTTTGGACATGCAGAATATAAACAGAATTAAATATACTGATACTCCGAATATATCAAAACGCCGCCCGTGTTTGGGCGGCATTTTCTATGTCCATATTACTTTTATTTTTTTGCAAGCGATATATTTCTTGATTAAAAACTGCTAATACCCTTGCCCTCCCCTCAAGGGGAAGGCAGAATCAACAAAGATATATATAGAAAAATTTGCCAAAACAGGCTTTATCTATTATGATATAAAAAAGCGCCTACGAATAGAAGGAGGAATCGAAATGGCCATCACGATTGATGAAATCAAGGCAAAGGCAATCCCCGTGGCTGTCCGCTACGGAGTAGATTCCTTGAGCTTGTTTGGCTCCTATGCCCGTGGTGAAGCGGATGAAAAAAGCGATATGGATTTTCTTCTGACGAAGGGAAAACTACGCGGATTATTGGAGTATTGCGGAATGATAAATGATTTGGAAGATACTTTCCACTGCCATGTAGATTTGGTAGAGAAAGACGCCATCAAAGACAAGGATTTTTTGAAAGAAGTCACAAAGGACGAGGTGGTTCTTTATGCGAGGCAGTAAATTTGTAAAAAAAGAGCATGAGGTAAGACAATGCCGAGAAAAGTCAAAGATTTGTTGAAACGCATCAAAAAGGATGGATGGCAACTTGTCGCACAAAAAGGATCGCATAGGCAATTCAAGCATCCAACGAAACCGGGACGTGTTACAATTTCTGGACACAAAGACAGCGACGATGTTTCCCTAGAGATGGAAAAATCTATTTTGCGCCAAGCAGGACTCGATAACGGAGGAAGACAATGAACTTATCAACAACGAATTACATCTTTCCGGCAACAGTTGCAAAAACGCAGACCAATTATGGCGTTTATTTTCATGATTTGCCCGGTTGTATCGCCACAGGTGATACATTAAACGAAGCGCTTCGCACGGCAAAGGAGTCGCTTGCCTTGCACCTTTGGGGCATGGAACAAGACAACACTCCCATTCCCGCGCCGACGCCGCTTGAAAACATCACGCTAAAAAAGGGCGAAATGCTTTGTTTGTTGGAAGCCAACATGACGGAGATTCGGGCACAGATGGACAACCGTTCCGTGGAAAAGACACTGACAATTCCGTGGTACTTAAACGAATTGGCCGAAGAGCATCATATCGATTTTTCGCAGGTATTACAGTCGGCTTTACGTGAACGCTTGATTACAGCATCCGCCAAATAAACATGATCCTGTTTTTCGCAAGAACAGGGCGTGAGCGTGAACGCTATCTCGGTCGAACGCGAAAAGATATTGCGCCCCTGATTTTTTGAAAGCATAGAAAACGCCGCCCGTGTCTGGGCGGCGTTTTCACATCAATCTTCTGTTTTTTTTCGCCATAAGGATATACAGCCTTGGGGATGCCAATTGTAAAAATGCCTTGCAATTCCTCAACCGAAGGTACTGGTTTCTTCTTCCTTACCTCCGTCTGCCAGTCATCTCCATAAAAAATCACCCCATAAGCATAATCACTCATCATCACTGTTCACCAACTCCTTTTACTGCAGCAAGCTCAATACGCTGCTGCTGTTTTGGTTGGCCTGGGCGAGCATGGACTGGGCGGCCTGCAAGAGCACGTTGTTCTTGGTGTACTCGGTCATCTCGGCGGCCATGTCCGCGTCGCGCATGGTGGACATCGAGGCCTGCGTGTTCTCGCTGCCGGTCACGATGTTCGCCGAGGTGTACTCGAGACGGCTCTCCACGGCGCCGATGGTCGTCTGCTGATTCAGGCACTTCTGAAGCGCCATATCGAGCACGTTGATAGCCGCATTCGCATTCTTCTGCGTAGAAATATTGAGCGCCGTTCCGTCCTTCCCTTTTAGCCCTAATGCGTAAGACCGCATATCGGAAAGCCCAACTTTGATTGCCTGGTTTGCTTTCGTTCCGGTCTGGAGCACAATGGAATTGTCCGCACACGCATTCTCCGCCCGAATGGTCTCCTCAAAATTATCCAGAATTGCGTTAGCGGATTTATTGATATTCCCAACGCTATCCGTAACACAAAACGTAAGTCCTGAAATTTGACCGTCCAAACCCGCAACGTCCGCTTTATAGGTAATTGCACGCCGATAGTCTGGCGTATACACATCATTACCAGATGCATCTGTTCCAATTCTGCTAGTTGTACTGCCCACACTCATAACGCCAGTAAGAGCTCCCATAAGATCAGATAATGCATTATTTCCGACTTTCACTTGCACGCTCGGGTGTGTTATCCCTTGTTGTACATATAAGAACTGAATAAAATCATCATCATGAATGCCCAAAGATCTTCCCGCACGATCTTCCAAATCCGTCAATGCAATGGTATCATCTACCGGAGTCCCGTCACTCAGATATTCCGCCAAAGACTGATTCGTCAAGCAAGTATAGGTCGCATTTTTAATTTCACGATTTTTGGAACCGTCAATCATATACATGCCGTTATAGGTGACGTTTGCATTATCATCAATCTGGTCGACCATCTGATTGAGTTCTTTCTGAATCTGTGCACGGTCGGAGTCTGTATTCGTGTCGTTGGCGGCATTCAACACTTTTTCTTTCAGCGTCGAGATAATCTCAACGGTATTCGCCACGGCGCCCTCGGCCACTTTCAGCATACTATTGCCGTTCTGCGCGTTCTTGTTGTCTTGGTCAAGGCTGCGCATTTGCACTGCCATACGCTCCGCGATGGCGTAGCCGGACGCATCGTCGCCTGCGCTGTTAATCCTGAGGCCGGACGAAACCTTCGCCAAGCTCTTTTGCAGCGCATTGTGATTTTTGTTCAGTACGTTCAGCGTATTCGTCGCCGACATATTGTTCTTTACTACCATCCCTGCCATGACGCATCCCTCTTTCGTCTCGTCTTCGGCTTTCTGCCATACGGCAAACAGGCCAAACTTCACTCTTTGAAAGATAAATCGTAAAAACGCACGATTTTCTTAAGGGTATTCTACAAAATTTTTGATGAAAAAGCAAGAAATGAGAAAAAAGTCACAGTGATTTATGATTACCGACTTGCCATTCTCACAAGCCTCTTTGCCTGATCTGCCATAAACAGCGGCACGTTCAAGACGCCGCCGTCGTATTTCAGATTATCCAGCGACAGGCGAACGCGAAGCCCTATTTCTTCTCTGAACAGTTCCTTGAATTTTTTTAGGCTCCGGCTTTTTATATTTGTGTCCGCTTTGACTTCAATCGGAATAATGGCATTGTCCTGCTGCACAAGGAAATCCACTTCATAGGAAGGGTTGGTTTGCGACCAATAGCGCGGAATTCCCTCAAATTGCGGGAAGAGCGCAGTCAACGCATAGTTTTCTGTCAACGCGCCTTTGAATGCGGTGAACAGGCGATTTCCCTCCGCAAAAGCCGAAGGTGCGAGCTGCGCCATACGGCGAAGCAAGCCCACGTCCGCCATATAGAGCTTGAAAGCGCTTAAATCGTCATAAGCGGAAAGAGGTAAATTAGGCTTGGTGACGCGATAGATTTTATGTACGAGGCCCGCGTTTACCAGCCAGCTCACTGCGTCTTCATATTCGCGGGCGCGCGCCCCTTCCCTGACCACTTTGTAAAGAAACCGTTTGTTTTCCCTCGCAAGCTGAGATGGCAAAGACCGCCAAACAAGCGAAAGTTTTGGATATGCTTTCGCGTCGGAGTGCTTGGTAAAATCCCGCTCGTAGGCTTCCAAAATCTGGAACAATACGCTCTGCACAGCTTCAACAGAACGCTCTTCCGTCCAGCGAAGCACCGCTTCGGGCATTCCTCCAGTCACATAATACATTTTCAGTTTTTCGACAAGCGGCCGAAAAAACGCGTCGTGAAGAGGCTCCAACGTATCGACCTCAGCCAAATATCGCACAAGATTCCCATCGCCGTTCGCCGTCAGGAACTCCGTAAAATTCATTGGATAGATAAAAAGAAACTCCACGTTCCCAACTGGAAAGGACGACGGCTTCGCCAAAGCAACGCCGAGAAGAGAGCCCGCCGCCGCGACATGATATTCCGGCGCGTTTTCGCAAAAATATTTGAGCGCATTTAACACTTTGGGCGCGTCTTGAATCTCGGCAAAAACAATCAATGTTTCTTCCGGCTGAATGGGCTGCCCATTGGCCATCGCCAAGTTTTGTACGATGCGCCGCACGTCTTTTGTCGTTTCAAAAAATTGTTTATACTCCTCGTTTTCGTCAAAATTGAAATATGCGGTATTCTTGTAATATCTCCGCCCGAACTCTTTAAGCAGCCAAGTCTTTCCGGATTGCCGCACACCTTGCAGCAAAAGCGGCTTACGATGGGGCGAAGCTTTCCATCGTTTCAGTTGTTCCATAGCTAATCGTTCCATGTCGTCACGCCTTTTTATATAATCATGTGATTTTCCTCACACAATTATATCATTTTGTGTGAGAAACGACAAGCAATCATACTCTGAACGCAGTAATATTATCGCGAAGTCAGTTCGTTTGTAATCGACTGGAAGAATGCTTTTCCCCACATATCCAGCGAAGCCGGATTGCGGATAAACGGCAAGACGTCATGTTTTGCCTGCGAATAGTCGATAGCTTCAAACCGGTGATAAAGGATTTGCTTGATTTCATCCAGTGTCATTTCTTCCCGCGCGTCTTCAAATCTGGAATCCATGAGCCTTGCATTTAGATGTTTCAGATTCACTGGCGTATTGCGGCCGATATAAAACACATAATCATACAGGTCGCGTCCTTTGACCCTGTTCTTCCAAGCACGACAAATCACAGCATGAATCTTTCCCGCAAAAAGAGACGGCATATCGTATAAATTCACTTCATACGGAATCGGCAAAAGCCGAAACTGCCGTTCAAATCCCGCGTACGGCGGCGGCGCGGTATCTAGTTCAAGTTTGATTTTGATCTGCTCGGAGCCTATGATCGTTCGTGCCAATCGCTCATCGGCATAGCATAGCAATATATGCTCGCGGGTATTTCCCTTTACAAAAGCAGATCGTATAGCGGAATCTTTCGTTTTCACTTTGACTTCCGCCGTAAAATGGAACCCATAGCTTGCAAGCTCTTTTTCTACCATGGGCAAATATTCCTCTTGCTGAAAATCCCAGTCTGGCGCTATCAGCGAGAAATCCAAGTCTTCCGAAAAACGGTCCAGGCCGTAAAAGATCCGCAGCGCTGTCCCTCCGTAAAACGCCGTTTTCTGGAAGAAATTGGCGCGGGCCAACCCACACAGTACAATCTCCTGCACAACTTCTTTGATGCTGTTTTTCTTATCGATCGGCGTTTTGGATTCATGCTGGGAAATCATTTGCTCAATGATGTTATTCATGACGCTTTATCTCCTTAATCATTGATATCAGCAACCGATGATTCATCGTTTGATACAGTCCTGCAAGCTCCGCCATTGCTTCAAGGTTTAACTGCCGAAACGCGCTTTCATCCATGCGCAAATCCTCAAAAAGAAGACTCCGTAGTTCTCTCTTGTTCCTGCAAGGCGCACACGTATAAATCATGTCGCAGATTGCCTTTTGCGGCGTCGCGATAACAAAGCTATATCCGTTTTCCTCATACAGTTTTGTTTCATAAGGAAATGCCTGCATAGGTATGTCTCGGAAAGTAAATATGCCAAACAGTGTTTCGTAGCGCTTCTTTTTCTTTTTCCCGCAGGTCGCGGAGGTGAAGGTATATACGGCTTCAGGAATCAATCCGTGCCATGACAGCGCGAATTCAAAAGACAAATATGAAGGGCCGTAGATAATTCCGGCCAAATAATGACCGTGAACAGATCGATCTGTTTCATATAAGCCTTTAATGATCGGTATCAAATCGCCGTTCTTTGCCAGTCTGCCGATTTTCGCAGCCGGATTTGCATACGACTTATACTGTTGAAGCAACATCGCTGTCGAATTTACCATATTTTCACCTCCAACTGCAATAATACTGCATTTATAGGTGAAAATCAAGAAAATGATGACTTGAAAGAAAGCCTCCATGATTCTGTAGCGGTAAAATCCCTTGAAAATTTTCTTGACATTTATAGGGGAAACGTGTAATATAATGGACGGCTCCTTCGTCAAGTGGTTAAGACACCGCCCTCTCACGGCGGGTTCAGGGGTTCGAATCCCCTAGGAGTCACCAATCGATAATGAAGCCCTCGGCGAAAGCCGAGGGCTTTTTGTATCCCCTATGACAGACCGGAGCGTCAAAAATCCTCGACGGGATATTTCCCATCGAGGATTTTTTTATCTCATAAACGTTTGGGAGGCAAGGTTCGTCGCTCTTGCCAAGAACTCTGGCCAAACGCCGACGACCAGCGTCGCAGCAGTGGAAAGGAGTGCGGTCAGGCGGACGGAAAAAGGAGGCGCGATGGGGCGCGCAGCGTCCGTTTCCTGCTGTTCAAGGTCGCGGTACATAGCACGCACGACAAGCAGATAATAGTAAATAGACATCATCGACATGATGAAGCCGACGAAAGCCAGCCACACATATCCATAATCAACCGCCGCCGTGAAAATGTAGATTTTCCCTGCAAAGCCCGCTGTCGGCGGCACGCCCGCCATCGACACCAACGAGACGGTCATGACTGCCGCCAGCATCGGCGACGCCTCCGAAAGCCCTGTCAAATGCGCATGGGTTGTTCCGCCCCGCTCCTCCTCCACGACGGACAGCACGGCAAACGCGCCGACGTTCGCAAAAAGATAGAGCGTCGCGTAAAACATTACGGCCTTGATTCCGGCGTAATCCGCCGACGCCATCGCCGCCAGCATATAACCGGCCTGCGCGATGGACGAGTAAGCGAGCATCCGCTTGACGTCCGTCTGCTTCATCGCCATGATGTTGCCGCCGATCATCGAAAGCGCGGAGGCCACCGCGAGAAGCGTCATCCAGTAGGTACCGAGAATCGGGAACGCCACATAGAGCACGCGCATGAACACCGCCAGTCCTGCCGCTTTCGAGCTCATAGCCAGAAGCGCGGTGACGGGCGTAGGCGCTCCCTGATAGACGTCAGGCGCCCACATGTGAAACGGGATCGCAGAGAGCTTGAAGAAGAAGCCCGCCATAATCAGTACGACGCCCGCGAGCCCCGCCGCGTAAAATAGATGGATGTTGCGGCAAATCGTCAGAAAGTCGAGGCTTCCCGCTGCACCGTAAATCAGGCTGACGCCGTACAACATCACCGCCGTGGAGCCGGAGCCGACAAGCAGATATTTGACCGCCGCCTCGCTGGATTCCGCTTCGTCCATGCGGAAGCCGACGAGGATATAAAACGAGATCGTCATCAGCTCAAGGCCGACAAAAAGCGTGATAAAGTCGTTGGCCGAAGCCATCACGCACATGCCGAGAAGCGCTGACAGCAGGAGCGAATAGAATTCGCCGCGATACCGGATGAACTTATGCGTATATTCCAGCGAGAACAGCACGACAAAGACCATGCCGAGAATGAAAAGCTGCTTGAAAAACAGCGAATAGTTGTCGGCGATGAACAGCCCCAGATAGAACGTTTCGCTCGGCGAAAGATGATATTGCCCCAGCGAAAAGACGAACACGGAAACGAGGCCGATGACCGTGATGAACGCCACGAGCCTTCGATCCGATTCTTTCGGAAGCGCAAGGTCGACGAGAAGCGTCAGCAACAGCAGAACGGTGATCGCGATTTCAATGCTGATTGCCCAAAAATCCATCATCACCGAACACCTCCCATCGTCCCCATCATTGTCGGCGCGTTGGCAATCTGCTCAAAGACCGGCGCCAGCGGCTCGATGCCGCAGTTGATGACGTTCATCAAAAGACCTGGGAATAAACCGAAGCCGACGATGAACGCGCCAAGCACCAAGAGCGGAATCATTGACGCGCCTTGCTCATCAGGCACGTCGGCGAATTTCTCGTCCTTTGGCCCAAAAAGCAGCGTAGCCAAAAGACGTAAAACATAAAGCGCAGTAAACACAATGACAAAAATCGCGATCAGCGCCTGCACCGGATAAACGCCGAACGTACCGACAAAAATCGTGAACTCCGGCAGGAACTCGATCAGCCCAGGAAGTCCCAGCGACGTCATGCCCGCCAGCATGAAACCGATGGTCAAATGCGGCATATAATGCGCAAGACCGCGGAGCTCCGGAATGCTCCGAAGATGCGTCCGCTCATAGATATAGCCGATCTGCGAGAAGAACAGCGCCGTCATCATGCCGTGGGCCACCATGTTCGCCACCGCGCCGGAAACGCTCGTCGCGTTCAAGGTCATGATGCCCAGCAGGATATATCCCATGTGCGATACCGACGAATAGCCGATGATGTACTTGAGATCCTTTTGCGCCATGACGACATAAGCCGCATAAAGGACGCCCATGACCGCCGTGGTGACGATCAGCGGCGACCAATATTTCGCTCCGACGGGCAGGAGCAACACGCCGACCCGAATCAGGCCGTAAGCGCCAAGCTTTTTCAAGATTCCCGCATGAATCATCGACACAGCCGTAGGCGCGGCGGCATGACCGTCCGGCGACCAGCTGTGGAACGGGAACATCGAAAGCAGCGAGCCAAAGCCCAACAGAAGCAACGGAAACGTGGCAATCTGGAAACTGTCGCTGAACCGCCCCATTTCCCCGGCCAGTCGAAGCGCATCAAAATCAAAGGTACGCTCACCCGCCGGATACGCGGCCGTATAGAGCAACACGACACCGACCAGCATAAAGGCCGATCCCATCAAGAGGTACACGATGAACTTCATGCCGACAAATTCCTTCGGCAGCCGCTTCGTCGATCCCCAGACCAGCACCATGATAAACACGGGAATGACGAAAAGCTCATAAGAAAGCAGGAAAAGAAACAAATCCCGCGCAATGAACGTGCCGGTGACGCCTGCAATCAGTAGGAGCAGCAGGATGAAAAATTCCTTGGGCCGCTTCTCTGTATTCCACGACGTATAGACGGCGGAAATGCCGATAACGCCCACCAAGAGCAGGAGCGGCATAGAGATACCGTCAACGCCCACCGAATAGGAGACGCCCAGATCGGCTACCCAGGGATATTTCTCAGCGAACTGCACGCCGCCCACGGTTGTGTCAAAGTTGAAAAATGCATAGACCGTCATGCACAGCATGAAAACCGCCGCAGCAGCAGCCACCCGACGAATGGTTTCCCTGTCGTCCTTCGGTACGAAGCAGAGTGCGAAAGCGGCCACGATCGGCGCAATCAAAATGGAGGAAAGCAAAGGGAACCCCATCAGAAAGCACCTCCCGTCACCGAAAGAATTTTTACCGCGAAAAACAGGCTGTACGCCACCAGCGCGATGACGCCAGTGTAGAAGATTGCGACGTACCGTTGCGTATCGCCGTTCTGCGGCAACGCCAGCACAACGCTGAGGCCTTTCATCAGTCGGCCCAGCCCGTGCACGACGCCGTCGACGATATGATTGTCAACCCAAAGGGCGAGCCGCCCGATTTTGTCCACCGTCAGCTCGCGGATAAACGCATAAATCTCGTCGACGTAATAAGCGTGGAAACTCAAATCATAGAGCACGCCGAGCCGCCGCGCGATCTGGAACGACGACCAGCGCTTCTCGACGTAAATCTGGTAGGCCAGCCACATCGCGACCAACGAGAGCACGATGGAACTGCCCGCAATCGTCCAGTTGATTGCCTCCTCCTCATGCACGCCGTAAAACACCCAGTCGCCGAAGCCCGCGAAATGCCCCCATGCGCCGCTGACCACGGAAAGCGCCGCCAGCACCACCAGCGGCCAACGCATGAACGCATTCGTTTCCTGCGCCGGGCAATCGTCCCTGACCTCGCCGAAGAACGCGACGAACAGCAGCCGCGACATATAGAACGCCGTCAAGAACGCCGTGACCGAAGCCAAGAGATACAGCGGGAAGCTGACCTCCGCGGCGGCGGCGAGAATCGCGTCCTTCGAGAAAAAGCCCGCGAAAGGCGGCAAGCCCGCAATCGCCAGCACGCCAATCGTCATGCACTTGAAGGTCACGGGCATCCGATGGCGAAGGCCGCCCATCTTGAAAATATCCGCTTCCTCGTTCATGGCCTCAATGACCGCGCCCGCGCAAAGGAACATCAGCGCCTTGAAAAACGCGTGGGTCATCAGGTGGAACATCGACGCCGTCAGCGAGCCGACGCCCAGCGCCAGCATCATGTATCCGAGCTGGCTGATGGTCGAGTACGCGAGAATCCGCTTGAAGGGCCGCTGGGTAACCGCAATCGTCGCCGCGAAAAACGCGGTGAATCCGCCGAGCCAGGCAATCACTTCCAGGACGATGGGAAGCTCCGCGAAAATGAAATAAGCGCGCCCGATCAGATAGACGCCCGCGACCACCATCGTAGCCGCGTGAATCAGCGCCGAAACCGGCGTCGGCCCTTCCATGGCGTCCGGCAGCCAAACGTGCAGTGGGAACTGTCCCGACTTGCCGATAGGGCCAATGAAGAGCAGAAGGCCAATCACTGTCAGGAAGCTCGTTCCCGACACCCAGATATAATCGGGCACCAGCGTTTTCAACTCGATGAAATCCACCGTGCCGAAAGTGATCTGGATGAGCAGGATTCCGAGCAGCATCCCGAAATCGCCGATGCGCGTCGTGATGAACGCTTTTTTCGCCGCCTCCCGCGCGGAAATCTTGTAATAATAGAAGCCAATCAAAAGGTACGAGCAAAGCCCGACGCCTTCCCAGAAGACATACATCTGCAAGAAGTTCACGGAAATGACGAGGCCGAGCATCGACGCCGCGAACAGCGACAGGAATGCGAAGAACCGCCCCATTCCCGGGTCGTGCTCCATGTACCCGACGGAATAGATATTGACCATCAGAGCCACAGTCGTGACCACGACCAGCATCATTGCCGTCAACGGATCCACCAGCGCGCCCATGCCCAGCTCCATGCCGCCGATGCGCGCCCATACCGTCTTCATCACAAAAGGCTCCGCCATCACAATCCGGTTTGCCAGCACCGCTCCGACAATGCCCAGCGAGAGCAAGAAACTCATGCCGATGGCCGTAATGCCGATCATGGCCGAGGTCTTCTTGTCCTGCCGCGTGAAGAGCCCGATGACGAGAAATGCCATCGCCGGAAGGAGCGGAATCAGCCATGCGTGATAAAGCGCAAAATCAAACATCAAGCTCCCTCCCTACCCTTTCATTTCCTTCAACTCGTCGACGTTGACCGTGCCCCGGTCGCGGTAAATGCGGAACGCAAGCGCCACGCCCACCGCAATCTCGGACGCCGCCACAGCGACGGAAAAAATCGCCATCAACTGTCCCGTGTAATCGGGAACCGGCATATAATGGTTGAATGCCACCAGATTGATATTGACCGCGTTCAGCATCAGTTCCACGCACATCAGGAGCGGGATCAGTCCCTTTTTCGTCAGCAGGCCGAAAAGCCCGATGGCAAAAAGGAGTGCGGAAAACAATAGGAAATGATGAATGCCGACGTGGGCCGCGAGCTGCATGAATTCAAAAATATTCATCATCGTTCTTCCGCCCCCTTCGCAAGAACGATGGCCCCGATCATCGCCATCAGGAGCAGCACCGCCGCCACCTCAAACGGCAGCACATAATGGGTCAGCATCAGATCGGCCAGCCCAGGCGCGGCGTCTCCCAAAGCCTGTGGCGCGGACTGGAACGGCGAAAGCAGCGCCACCGCCGCCATGCCCAAAAGAAACAGCCCTGCCACGGCCGCCGCCGCCGCATGCTGAATCAAGCCCCGGGACGGATTCGAGTGTCCCATATCGTCACGCCGCGTCAGCATGATGGCCATGACGATCAGCACCGCCACCGCGCCGCCGTATACGAGGATCTGCACCGCGCCCATGAAATCCGCGCCGATAGAAAGATACAGACAGGCGACGCAGATGAAAGTCGCCGTCAGTGACAGCGCGCTGTGAACGACGTTACGGAAGAATATGACGCCGCAGGCGAAAAGCAGCGCGAGCCCCGCGAACAAGAAGAACACGCCCGCCCGTCTTGAGATGAACAAGTACTGCCGCTTCTGCAAGAAGCACACCAGCCACAAGGAGACGAAGTAAGATGGCT
>ERZ842401.5947-NODE-5947-length-13258-cov-3.318185_pt1 | contig 13258 bp, 9 predicted proteins | sample MGYA00521270_ERZ842401 | MGnify/ENA primary metagenome ERZ842401 (study PRJEB31892, sample SAMEA3878208) | bioreactor metagenome | biome: Moose rumen | place: Sweden | collected 2011-10 | study: EMG produced TPA metagenomics assembly of the PRJEB12797 data set... | reverse complement strand
CGAAAGCTGGCCGTCGGGAACGGTTACTTTACAGCTTTTAGCGCTCTCGTCGAGAATTTCTACCTTTAATACAGTAGCGGGGGATAAGGCCGCGGCTACATATTCAACAGGGTCTTCGCTGTATTCGATAATATCAATTTTTTCTCCGCCTAATTCAGCGACAATTTCGTTTACACGGTCGCCTCTGGTACCGATACACGAACCGATTGCGTCGATGTCATCGTCGTTTGAGAGGACTGCCATTTTAGTACGGCTGCCCGCCTCACGGGCAATAGACTTAATCTCTACGACGCCGTCATAAATCTCGGGAACTTCCTGCTCGAAAAGACGCTTAACAAGCTCGGGATTGGTACGGCTTATCATAGCTCTCGGACCTCTTTCGTTGTCCTTGATATCGGCAACTAAAACCTTGATGTTGTCGCCGTCCTTGAGAACACGGTCGCCGACCTGCTCGCTTTTCGGGAGAGTAGCGACAGCTTTACCAATTCTGATTGTAGCCATTCCGTTAACGGGGTCAACTCTTTCTACAACAGCGGTAACAAGCTCGCCTAGGCGGCTCTTAAATTCCTGAAGCATCTGGCCCTTTTCGCCATCGCGGATACCCTGACGGATAACGCTTCTGGCGGTTTGAACAGCGATACGTCCGAGCTGTTTGGGATCGAGAGGAACGTCGTACTCGTCGCCTACGTTGATTTTCTTTCTTTTCTTGCGGACTTCTTCGAGTGAAATCTCGAAGTTAGGATCTTCGACCTCTTCAACTACCGTTTTGGTAAGCTTTACGTCGAAGGTGTTTTTATCGGGGTTAACCTTAAATACGACATTTTCGTTTCCGCCGTAAGAATTCTTACAAGCGACTTTAATTGCTCTTTCTATCTGCTCGAGCATATAATCCATAGGGATGCCTTTTTCTTTTTCGAGCAGTTTAAGCGATGTAAATAATTCCTTGTTATTCATTTTCCTATCATCCTTTCTTTAAGGGCTGAGTAAATCAGCGTGTTAATCAAAATCGTCAAGTTTTATCCACGCGGCGTCTTTTTTATTTATAGTAACTTCATTTTCGCCGCTGTGGTCTGTTATTGTAACTTCGCCGTCGTTGTAGTCGGTGAGAACTCCCTTGAACTCTTTACCGATACCTTCAATCGGGCGAATCATTTTTACCATAATATCCGCGCCTTTAAAGCGTGTAAAATGCTCGTCGCGCGTTAGAGGTCTTTCAAGTCCCGGAGAACTTACCTCAAGAATATAAGCTTCCGAGATAGGGTCGGCGTCGTCGAGCGGTTTATCAACTGCTCCGGATAGGTTTTCGCAGTCGTTGATATCAACTCCGTTTTCTTTATCAATAAAGATACGAAGATAATAATTAGCGCCTTCCTTTACATAACGTATATCCCAAAGCTCAAGACCAAGCTCCTTTGCTATAGGTTCGGTTATTTCCCAAACCTTTTGGACAGTGTTAGGTTTAGCCATTTCATTCCTCCTTACGGTTAACTGAGAAAACTATTCGAGGTTTAATCTTTTTCTTAGCGACTGCTTCACAAATTAGTTGTCGCCGGTCGCTAATGAAAGGCTTCGCTCCTCGGCTTTTCTTATAAAAAAGGAGCAAGCTGTTCGCTCACTCCTCATACTTTCAATATTCAACAATGGAATTATAACACTTTATAATTATAAATGCAAGTGTTTTTCTTTAATATTTTTAGAAAACAATATCGTTTTCATCATCTTTATAAGCCTTTGGTTCTTTTTCTCCGCGGAAAATGATAAGATACATAATCTCGAAAATTAAGAACACAAGCTTCATAAACATAAAGATTGATAAAACAATTACAACAAAATAACCCAGTCCGTTTGTTATAAGAGGTTTTTCTACATAAACTCCGTTTATAACGGTGTAAACAGGTATAAACAAAGCAATGTAATAGAATAGTCCACTGATTACAAATTCGGAAAAAGTCGCAAACCTTTGCAGGAATATCAACAGAGCAAGAAAGATTAGCAGACTTATTACCCAGAAAGCAATCATTGCCGCGTTATCTTCGGGATCAAGTATACCGCTGAGATATCTTGCTACAACCGATCTGTACACTCGAGCGCAAACTATATTAAGAGGAACAATAAAAATCAGAAACGGAAGAATTATTCTTACGAAAAGGGAATACCATTTTCCCATATCTTCTTTATAGCTGTCGATTTCGTCAAGGTACCAGCCGATTTTTTCTCGTCTGTCTTTAAATTGGTGTTTATGTCCGGATGTTTCAGCCACTGCGGTCACCTCGTTTAAATAGTATATATTAACTTTACCAAATAAAAGTATAAAAGTCAATAAAATAAGGCTGAATAAAAGTAATACAGACGGAAAATTTCACCATGAAGTTTCCGTCTGTATGTTTATAAAAGTCAATCGTTTAAAAATTAGTGTAAGCGCTTTTGCTCCCGCATCCGCTACTGGCGGCGGTCGCAACTGTTTCCAGCGCAAAATATAGTCGTTATGCGGACAGCTAAGAACGCTGTCCTTTAACTCCTTATTTTGCGCAGCGCTTTTGCTCCCTTTATCCGCCACTGGCGGCGGTCGCAACGCTACCAGAAAGTTTTGATTTCTTTATCTTTTGCGACCTGAGGGGTTTGGGTTATGAGTTTTTCAATATAATTTGAATAAACTGTGCCGACTGATTTTGAGTTTACGCTAGCGATATACTTTGAACCTGATTTGAAGAACATAACGGTATCCGCGCTTCGTCCGCCTGAGTAGGAATATTTGATAGTCAAAGCGGGAGTTCCCGAAACAGCGGGTCCGTTTTTCTCAGCCTTTGTAAGCATAGCGGCGTTTTTGAAGAAGGTTTCAAAATTACCCTCGTCGAGCTTCTCGTTCTCATAGCTGGTTACGGTATCGGTGGTTGAGGTTTCCTCTCCGCTGTCATCGGTTGTTTTGGTTTCGGTAGTTTTGATGTTAAAATCATAGGTTTTGCCTGAGAAGCTTACGGACATTTTTTTAAGTCCGCTTAGTTCGGGATTTAATACATAATTGGATATAAGCTTCTTTTCGCTGGTGCTGACCCATGGGATTGAGGATGAGGCAATTTTATAAACCACCTTACCGCCGTTTTTCATCAGGTAGCAATCTCCTTTTGAATCAGGCTTTGAGGCGATAAGGCTGACGGTAGTATCGGAATATTTTGCCGAGATTTTAGCATACGGCGAAGAAAGTCCGAATCCGGAGAGCTTCGAGGAGCTTGGATTTACAGCCGCGACGCTTTGAGCGTAAAGGCCGCGAATCGCTCCTGTTACGGTGCTCGCTTCGGTATCATCAGCGTATGTATTTACAGGAGAAGTTATTATATTAGCCGCGGAAATATGTTTGGTATCCGAATTAGGCTTCATTGTAATGCTTCTGCTGAAGTTCGAACCTGAAATGGTAAGAGTTTTATATTCTCCCGCGTTATTATCGGAAGCGTTCTCATTGATTGTGAGGCTTATATATTTGTTGATACCATAGAGGAATTTGGAAACAGTATCCTTGTCACACAGGAAAACCGACTTTCCCGAACCGAACATTACATATGTTCCGAGGTTCTGAGCCGCGTCTTTTCCGACTTTGAAAACAGACTTGGTTTTGTCGTTGTATGTAACGGTTACGACGGCTCTCGGTTTATCAAGTCCAAAATCAGCGAGATTGGAACCCGCGTCCTCAGCGGAAACCGAGGAGAAGCTCAGCGTCGAGCACGCGTTTGCTATTTCATCGGCGACACCGTCCTGAAGCTTAAACTTCTCGTAGCCTACGAGCGTATATACGGTTGCGTCTGTTTTTTCCTTAGCTTTTCCTGTTTCAGGATCGGTTTCTTTGGTTTTTTTCTTAGGAGTATAGGAAGTTATGGTATATGTATCTGTGTTGTTTTTAACGTGGATTTTTGAGATATCGGAGGGAACTTTATTAATAAGACTGCCGCTTCCGTTCTCTTTAATTTTTCCGTTGGAGTCGGTTTTTACGCTAACCTCGTGGACATTATTCTTAACGTTGTTTTTAACTTCCGCCGAGCCTTTAAGCTCAGCGGAAGTTGTTTCGCCGTTTGGAACAAAAATCAGAAGCGCGCCTGCTCCTACGAGTACAACCGCGGCGATTACCGCGATAATCAAAGCCTTGATATGGCTGTTTTTCTTTTTTGAGGCAGAGGAAGTTTCTTTAGGAGCGTCGAATTTTTCAAAGATATCATCGAGCTCGTTATCGTTTTCGACCACAGCCTCGGTGTTTTTTAGTTCTTCGCTCATTATTTAGTCCTCCTGCGGATAAATAACACAAGTCCTATAACAAGAATTATAAACGGAATAACTCCGATAAAGATTGTGCCGATAGCGACAACTGTTGAGGAGCTTGTAACTCCGAGTTCTTTTTCGTCAACACCCGCGGTTGTTATTGTAATTCCCATATCTCCGCGGTTGGTAACAGTGTTACAGAAGTTTACGATGTAGTTGGAGTTGTTGTAGGATGTTGTATTTAAGAATGTGCTTGTGAACATATAGGGCGAGCCGAATACAGCAATATTCGATTTTTTGTCGTCGGTACCCGATTGAGTGCCGATTGCGGCTAAGTTAACGCTCTTTTTCTTATATTTTTCGAGGTCGTTCTCGCTTTTGAGTTCGGACGTATCTACGCTGAACGGAATTACGCCTACAGAGGATTCAACGCTCAGTAAAGCGGAAGCCTTATTGCTGTCTTTAATCTGGATGTTTCTGGAATTATAAACGATAGTCGGAATACTCGCGTCCTTTAAATCGGCGGTATATGTATCGTCCTTGTAATCCGCCAGGAACATATAGGCGTTCTGAACGGCGTATTCTGTGCTTGTACAGAAAGTAAGTCCGTCTGATACCTTCATTCCGTACTGCTCCAGCAGGCTGTCGAGGTTAGGAGTATCTGTTTTAACGTCTATGGGAAGGTAAATCAAGGTTTTTCCTTTTTCGCCGTTATTATCGAGCCAGTCACTCAGCTTCTTAACGGCGTCCTCGGAGAGGTCGACTGTAGGAGCGTACAGGACAGCGATTTTTGAGGAAGCTCTGAGCTTCTGGGTTGTGAGGTTAATTTCCTTGGTGGAATAAGCGTTTTGTTTAAGAAGCGTCTGCATAGCTCCGTAGTGGTCTTCGTCTTCGCCTGAGCCTGTGATAATATCAATTCCGACTTTGTCTTCAACGGTAACGTCAAGAATACCTGTGATAACCGCCTGCTCGATTTTAGTTCCTGTATAAGCGTAGTAGCCTGAGTAGGAGTAAGTTTCGCTGTCGTAATCAAAGCAGTCGTCAAGTGAGAGCGAGGTGTAATTATCGCCCGCGTCAACTATAATAAGGTTATTAGCGTTTTCCGCGTTCCAGTCGATGTTGGAATATTTTCCGGTAAAGGTCGGGTTCGAGGAGAGGTCGATGAATTTAAGAGTAAGCTTATCGCTTGCAGCGGCCATTTTTTTCAGAAGCTTGTCAGCCTGAACAAAATACTGCGCTCCCGAATAAGCGCTCAAACCGCTTTTGAATGTGCTTTCACGGGTGAGCACATAGATTGTGATATCCTTCTTGAGCTTTGAAACATACTCTGTGGTATCTTTCTGAAGCTGATAGCTCTGGGAAGCGGTCATATCAAACTGTAAACTCGGAAATCTTTCTACCAAAAGTCCCGCGATAAAGTTAATCAATAAGATAATACATACAAATACCGCCGCGATTGCTACGGCAATTGAGCCGCGCTTAGCTTTTCTTGATCTAAGGAAGGATATAAATTTATTGGGTTTTTTGGACTTTGTTTCTATCTCGGGAGTTTCGGGGGTATTGTTTTCGATTTTCTCTTTATTACTCATTTTTATACCTCCTTAGCTCCAGCGTTTTCTCTCGAACACACGGATTGTAAAGAATAAGAACAGCGCGATTACGCTTAAAAAGAAGATTACATCCTTTAAGTCGAGAATACCGTATGTGAAATTCTGATAATAGTTTGTGAATGAAATAGCGTTAACCGCGGCAGAAAGCCATTCAATAGAGCTTACCATTGAAACTATATTGCTTAGCATATAGATTACAAAGCCTACCGCGATACCGACGATAGCGGCGATTACCTGACTTTCGGTTAAAGCGCTGATGAAAATATCTATAGCGAGAAGCGCTCCGCCTAAAAGAAGTATGCCGATTGTGGTACATATAATTACTGCCCAGTTTGCGTCGGTAAACATCTGGATAACCGCTCCGAACACGAAGAAAATTACGCAGCATAAAGCGTATAAGGTAAACGCGCCGAGGAATTTTCCCATCACGATATCAAACAGGGAAGCGGGTGAAGTGAAAAGCGCCTGATCGGTTTTCTGGCGTTTCTCCTCACTGAAGCTTTTCATCGCTATAATCGGAGTAAGGAATACGATGATAACGAACATATTGCTGAAAGTATAGCTCAGAGAAGAAGTGTTGGAGAGGAAGCAGGTTACCATAAAGAAGAAACCGGCGAATCCGAAAAATACCGCCAAAACAATATAAGCGATAGCCGAGTTAAAATAAGAGCTGAGCTCTCTCTTAAATACAGCGCCCATTAACGTACACCTCCTACAATATTCTTTCTCTGGTCCTGACTGACAAGCTTCAAGAAGCTGTCTTCAAGAGTTTCGTTGCCGTTTTGCATATCTAAAATTACGCAGCCTGCGTTAGCGATAGCTTTAAACACGTCGCGTCTTACATCGGTTCCGTTCTGGTATTCCACGAGGTAACGCGCGGTTTTATCACCGATATCGTGCTGCTTTCGGATTTTGAGAACCCCGGGGATAATCTTAAGCGCGTCAAGCACGGTTGAGGTTGAGCCTTCTATATCGAGGCGGAGCTTCTGCTCGCCGGAGATAGAAGCGCTGAGGTTCTCAGCCTTTTCGTCGGCTACGATTTTTCCGTTGGAGATTACTATAATTCTGTCACAGATAGCGGACACCTCGGATAAAACGTGAGAGGAAAAAATAACGGTGTGTTTTTTTCCGAGATTACGGATAAGAGTTCTCATTTCGATAATCTGCTGAGGGTCAAGTCCTACCGTGGGTTCGTCAAGAATAAGTATGGGCGGATTTCCCAGTAAAGCCTGAGCGAATCCGACTCTTTGACGGTAACCTTTGGAGAGGTGCTTTATAATGCGCTCGGATACATCCGAAATTTTTACAAGACGCATAACCTCTCCGATATGCTCCTTTTTAGGAAGCTTGACCTTTTTTAAGTCAAACATAAACTCTAAATATTTTCTTACGGTCATATCGACATAAAGCGGCGGAATTTCGGGAAGATATCCGATATCGCTTTTTACCTTCTTGGGATTGTCGAGGATTTCAGCTCCGTTTACGGTAACCGTACCGCTTGAAGAAGAAATATATCCCGTAATCATATTCATTGTCGTACTTTTTCCCGCGCCGTTAGGTCCGAGAAAACCCAGAATCTCTCCGCTGTCAACAGTAAAGCTTATATCGTCGACAACGGTTACGTTTCCGTATCGCTTAGTCAGGTTTTTAACCTCAACCATAGCACTTCACTCCTTTAATGGACATATTAATTTAATTTACAGTATAACATAATTTTTTATTTTTGGGTTAAAATAAATGAAAAAATCAGAAGCATTTCACAAATTTTCAGAAAACTATCACATTACAAAGGAAGGAAAGCAAAATGGATTATATCAAAGCTTTTGTTGTAGGAGGATTTATCTGCGTAATCGGGCAGCTTCTTATTGATAAAACCGCTCTCACTCCCGCGAGAATACTGACAGGCTTTACCGTAACGGGAGTTATTCTTACCGCTGTTGGAATTTACCAGCCGATTGTAGACTTTGCGGGACAGGGAGCCGCAGTTCCGATTTCGGGATTTGGATACCTTATGGCTACGGGAGTGGAGCAGGCTGTCAAAAGCGAAGGAGCTCTCGGTATTATCACAGGAGCTCTGACCGCCGCCGCGGGAGGTATTTGCGCCGCGATATCGGGTTCGGTGATAGCGGGGTTTCTTTCAAAGTCAAAAGAGAAGTAGAATTTTATTCATCCCTGCAGGTATCATCTTGCTTTAATTTTTAACTTAGTTTATAATTAAGTAACCGCTGAATAATTCGGAAACAACCTGATTTACCCGAGCGGATTAATCAGCGCTTACTTAAAGCAAAAATTTAAGGGATGAAACAATGTTTAAATTGCGTCGGTTTTTAAGAGAATACAAGCTTCAGCTTATAGTCGGACCTCTGTGCAAGCTTTTCGAAGCGGTACTGGAGCTTTTCGTTCCACTTGTTATGGCGGGGATTATCGACAACGGTATTCTTAAAAACGATACGGGCTATATTTTAAAAATGGGAATGGTTCTGCTTTTGCTCGCTATAGCGGGTTTAAGTTCCGCGCTTGTATGCCAGTATATGGCGTCCTATACTTCTCAGGGCGCGGGTACAAAAATCCGTGGAGCGCTTTTTCACCATATAGGAGAGCTGTCCCATAAAGAGCTGGATGAGCTCGGTACGCCCGCGCTCATCACCCGTATGACAAGCGATATTAACGCGGTTCAGGCTAATATCGCTATGACAATGCGCCTGTTGTTGAGAGCGCCGTTTCTTATAATTGGCTCGCTTGTGATGGCGTGCTTTATAAATCTTGAATTATCGCTTATTTTCTTTGGAGCTTCCTTAATAATAGCGTTGATTTTATATCTTGTTATGACTAAATCACTGCCGTTCTACAAAGCGGTACAGAAAAGCTTAGATAGGATTTCGCTCTTATCAAGGGAAAATTTGCGCGGCAACAGGGTTATAAGAGCTTTTTCCAAACAAAAAGCTCAGCAGGAAACGCTTAACTCAGAAGCTGAAAACCTGCGCAGTCTTTCGGTAAGAGTAGGCAGGCTTTCGGCGGTTTTGAACCCCGCTACATACGCGGTTGCCTACGGAGCGATTATACTTATTTTGTATTTCGGCGCGGGCAAGGTTAACACAGGTGAGCTGATGTCGGGAGATATTGTCGCGCTTGTAAGCTATATGACTCAGATTTTACTCGCTATGATTGTTCTTGCAAATCTGGTTGTGCTGCTCTCGAGAGGAAGCGCTTGCGCCGCCAGAATAAACGAGGTTTTTGAGATTGAGCCTTCCGTAAAACAGCTCAGCGGCGTTGAAGTAAAAACCGATGATAACGCGCCTGAGGTTGAATTTAAAAACGTTGTGTTCTCATACGGCAAGGGAGATAACGAGCTTGAAAGCCTGAGCTTTAAGATAGAAAAAAACTCATTCGTCGGAATTATAGGCCCAACAGGCTCGGGAAAAAGCACGCTGTTGAGTCTGATTTTGAGATATTATGACACTACAAAGGGAGAAGTGTTGGTAAACGGGGTTAATGTAAAGGACTATCCGTTTAAACAGCTAAGAGGAAGAATAGGCGTTGTGCCTCAGAAATCGGTGCTGTTCAGCGGAACCATACGCTCCAATATGCTGTGGCAGAATCCCGACGCTTCCGACGAAGAAATTTTTGACGCGCTGAAAGCGGCTCAGGCGGATTTTGTTGATGATTTAGATACGCTTGTCGCTCAGGGAGGAACGAATTTTTCGGGAGGACAGCGTCAGCGCCTTTGCATAGCCAGAGCGATTGTAGGTTCTCCTGAGCTTATTCTGCTCGACGACAGCTTCTCCGCGCTGGATTTTGCTACGGAAAAAGCGCTTAGAAACGCGTTGCTGAAAAAAGAAAAAACTACGTTTATTGTAGTAACCCAGAGATGCTCCACTATATTGAACGCCGATAAAATACTCGTGCTCGAAGACGGTAAGCTTGAGGGCGCGGGTACTCACAGCGAGCTTATGAAAAATTGCGGAGCTTATAAAGAAATCTGCCTTTCTCAGCTAAAGGAGGCGCAGTTATGAGCGTTGTAAAGAAACTTCTGCGTTATATAAAACCGCATTTTGTATATATCATACTCGCGCTTCTGTGCGCTGTGATAAGCATCGCGTTCACGCTTTATATTCCTGTTTTGGTCGGTAACGCGATTGATTTTATGCTGAAAAAGGGCGAGGTTGTTTTTGCTAAAATAATAGAAATTATTATCGAGATAGGCGCATATATCGCGGTTGTGGCGGTATTCCAATGGCTTATGGGTAATTTTACGAATATAATCTGCGCGCGGACAGTTAAGGATTTAAGAAGCGATATTTTCAGAAAATTTAACAAGGTTCCGCTCAGCTTTGTGGACTCGCACGCCTACGGCGACTTGATAAGCCGTATCACGAACGACGTCGAAGCTGTCGGCGACGGACTTTCTCAGGTTATAATCCAGCTTTTCTCGGGTATAGTAACGATAGCGGGAACATTGATTTTTATGGTTTCGATAAATGTCTGGATAGCGTTGGTTGTGGTTGTACTCACTCCGCTTTCGGTATTGGTAGCCGCGATAATCGGAAAAATGTGCGCAAAGAGCTTTAGAGAACAACAGCAGCTTCAGGGCGAGATAAGCTCGTACGTTGAGGAGGTTGTCGGAAACCAGAAGGTGGTTAAGGCTTTCGCGTATGAACAAAGAAGCAGACAGAGTTTTAAAAAGAAAAATGACATCCTGTTTAAAGTAGGGCTGAAGGCTCAGTTTTCGGGAGCGCTCGCTAATCCTTGTACGCGATTTGTGAACAATATGGTTTACGCGATTACGGGTGTAGCAGGCGCGATGACAGTGGTAAGTTCGTTTATGGGAGCGCTTACGGTAGGTCAGCTCTCGTGTTTTCTGACATACGCCAATCAGTACACGAAACCGTTTAACGAGGTAACGGGAGTTTTAACTCAGATTCAGACCGCTTTAGCGGCAGGGCAGAGAATATTCGACGCGCTTGAAAGCGAAAACGAGAAGGACGATTCGGATAAACTCGCTCTTGAGAACGTACAGGGCAATATAGATTTTAAACATATACGTTTTTCATATTCTCCCGAAAAGGAATTGATAAAGGATTTCTCGCTGTCGGTAAAAAGCGGGCAGCAGGTTGCGATAGTAGGACCTACAGGCTGCGGAAAAACTACGCTGATTAACCTGATAATGAGATTTTACGAGGTTCAATCGGGAGAAATACTGATTGATAACGTGAATACGCGGGAAATTAAACGCGGCAGTTTAAGGCGTCTTTTCGGAATGGTGCTTCAGGACAGTTGGCTGTTCTCGGGAACTATTATGGAAAATCTGCGTTACGGCAATCCCGACGCTTCGGATGAGGAGATTATAAACGCCGCGAAGCTCAGCTACGCTCACAGCTTTATCAGGAAAATGCCTGAGGGGTATAACACTAAAATTTCAGAAGGAGCGTCCAATCTCTCAGCAGGACAAAAACAGCTTTTGTGCATAGCGAGAGCTATGGCGCTTAATCCGCCGATGCTTATTCTGGACGAGGCGACGTCCTCGATTGATACGCTGACTGAGATACGAGTTCAGAAAGCCTTCAAAAAGCTTATGAAAGGTAGAACCAGCTTTATAGTAGCGCACCGCCTTTCCACTATTAAGGAAAGCGACGTTATTCTGGTTATGAACGATGGAGATATTATAGAGCAGGGAAATCATAAAGAGCTTTTGGAAAAAGGCGGATTTTATGAGAAACTTTACAACAGCCAGTTTGGTTAATCGGCAATTCGTAATGTATGATACGGATATAAAAATATATTGACAAGAAAAATAGGCTGTGATAAAATACATTTTAGTTAAATACAGACAGGCTTTGACGAGGAGGTTCGTCTATCCTAAGGCGTAGAGAGGAAGCGGTTGGTGAAAGCTTTCGCGAGGGATTTTCGAATGTAGCCTTTGAGCTTTCAGGCTGAAATTTAGTAGGCTTGAACGGGTTCGACCGTTATATCGACAGAGTGCGGAGTTTTCCGAACTTGGGTGGTACCACGGACATTGTCCGCCCCGAGCTTTTGCTCGGGGCGTTTTTCAGTTAAAAAGCTTAACCCTATTTGCGAAAGGAAAGATAATATGAAAAAAGAGATGGCGAAATCGTATAATCCAAAGGATTTTGAGGACAGAATTTACGATTTCTGGATGAAAGGAAATTATTTTCACGCTGAGGTAGATAAGGACAAGAAGCCTTATACTATCGTTATGCCGCCGCCGAATATTACAGGCCAGCTTCATATGGGACACGCTCTCGACGAAACCCTTCAGGATATTCTTATCCGCTGGAGGAGAATGCAGGGTTACTCCGCTTTATGGCTTCCCGGAACCGACCACGCTTCTATCGCGACGGAGGCGAAAATCGTTGAGGCTATGCGTAAGGAAGGTCTAACAAAGGACGATTTAGGACGTGAGAAGTTCCTTGAGCGCGCCTGGGACTGGAAGAAGGAATACGGCGGACGTATTACCGAACAGCTCAAAAAACTCGGTTCTTCCTGCGACTGGGAGAGAGAACGCTTTACTATGGACGAGGGATGCTCCAAAGCGGTAAACGAGGTGTTTGTACGTCTTTATAACGACGGAAAAATTTACCGCGGAAACCGTATGGTAAACTGGTGTCCTCATTGCTGTACTTCTATTTCCGACGCTGAGGTTGAGTACGAGGAGCAAGACGGTCACTTCTGGCATCTGCTTTATCAGGTTAAGGAAACAGGCGAGTATCTCGAGCTTGCTACAACCCGTCCCGAAACTATGCTCGGCGATACAGCCGTAGCTATTAACGAAAAGGACGAGCGTTATAAGCACCTGCACGGCTGCCACGTTATTTTACCGCTGTTAAATAAAGAAATTCCGATTGTATGCGACGACCACGCCGATATGGAAAAAGGAACGGGTGTTGTTAAAATCACTCCCGCTCACGACCCTAACGACTTTGAGGTAGGTCAGAGAAATAACCTTCCTATCGTAAGATGCTTTACCTACGACGGACATATGACAGGCAAAGAGGATGTAGAGCAGTATAACGAGCTTGTTAAAAAGGGAAATCTCGCTGAAAACGAGCCTGAGGTTCTCGACTGCGGAAAATACGCGGGACTTACTACCGAGCAGGCTAGAGAAGTTATTTTAGAGGATTTAAAAGCCTGCGGAGCGCTTAAAGAGGTTGAGGATTTAACTCACGACGTAGGTACTTGTTATCGCTGCCACACTACAATCGAGCCTATGGTAAGTAAGCAGTGGTTCGTAAAAATGGAGTCGCTGGCGAAGCCCGCGATTGAGGCGGTGAAAGACGGACGCATCAAGTTTGTGCCGGAGCGGTTCGCGAAAATTTACACGGGCTGGCTCGAAAATATCCGCGACTGGTGCATTTCCCGCCAGCTTTGGTGGGGCCATCGGATTC
>ERZ842401.5946-NODE-5946-length-13258-cov-5.373400_pt1 | contig 13258 bp, 10 predicted proteins | sample MGYA00521270_ERZ842401 | MGnify/ENA primary metagenome ERZ842401 (study PRJEB31892, sample SAMEA3878208) | bioreactor metagenome | biome: Moose rumen | place: Sweden | collected 2011-10 | study: EMG produced TPA metagenomics assembly of the PRJEB12797 data set... | reverse complement strand
AACTGGATGTGGCCTCGCCAGACGTGCGACTTCTCGGTATTCCGCATCTATGCCGACCCGAAGACGGGCGGTCCGGCCGCCTACTCGAAGGACAATGTGCCCTATCATCCCAAGCACTGGGCCCGTGTGTCCATGGACGGCTATCAGGAGGGCTCGTTCTCAATGACGATGGGCTATCCCGGCAGCACCAGCCGCTATCTCTCCAGCTATGGCATTCAGGAGCGCTATGCCCAGAATGCCATCCGTGCCCAAGTGCGCGGCGTGAAGCAGGAGGTGATGAAGCGCCACATGGATGCCTCTGAGGCCGTGCGCATCAAGTACGACTCGAAATATGCGCAGTCGTCGAACTACTGGAAGAACTCTATCGGCATGAACAAATGCATCGACTCCATCGGACTGATCGGCCAGAAGCAACGCTTTGAGCAGCAGCTGCAGGCATGGATAGACTCTACGGGCCACTTCAAGGGTCAGCTGGACTTCCAGAAGATGGAGCAGCTCTACCGGCAGCGCTTGGAACTGAGCAAGGTGCAGATGAACTGGGGCGAGGCCTTCGCACGCAATGAAGAGCTGTCGAAGCGCGCCCTCCGTGCACAGCGCAGTTCAGAGAAAGACAAAAAAGGCAAGCGCTATGTGCAGTTCGAGGACAACAACGAGACGTTCGACCTGGCTACCGACAAGGAGATTCTGGTCGTCATGCTGAAGAACTATCGCCAGCACGTGACCGACCAGCGGTATGTGCCAGCCTTCTACACCACCATCGACACCCAGTTTGGCGGCGACTACGCGAAGTTTGTTGAACAGCTCTACAAGTCGCGCCTGATGAAGAACGGCAAGCGCCTCTACAAGGCGAAGAAGTCGTTCAAGAAAGATCTGGGCGTGCAGTATGGCCAGCAGTTGTACAAGGTGTTCACCGACCTGCAGGCCGAGTTCAAGAAGGTGGGTGCCGACATCGACGAGCAAGAGCGCCTGCTCTGCGACACCAAGCTGCGCATGGAGATGGACCAGCCACACTACAGCGATGCCAACTTTACCATGCGCCTCTGCTACGGCCAGGTGAAGGAGTACAACCTGGGTGGACAGCCCTCGGGCTACATCACCCGTGCACCAAGCTTGGTGACGAAGATGAAGCAGGGCGACCACATTGAGGACTACCGCGTGGAGCCGGAGATGAAGACGTTGCTCGGTGCCAAGGATTTCGGCCAATACACCGACCCGAAGACCCGTGAGATGCAGCTGTGCTTCCTGACCACCAACGATATCACCGGCGGCAACTCAGGCAGCCCGATGTTCGACGGCCAGAACCGACTCATCGGACTGGCTTTCGACGGCAACTGGGACTCGCTCTCCAGCGACATCTTTTTCGACTCGCAGCTGGCCCGTTGCATCGGTGTCGACATTCGTTACGTGCTGTTCATGATGGACCGCTGGGGACATGCCGACCGCCTCTTGCAGGAAATCAATAGATAATGAAAGGGAAAGGAATCATATTGTCGATAGCCACGCTGCTGTGCACTGCCTGCCAGGCACAACAGGGTGGCTATCGGCTTGATTTCAACCTTTCAAAGCGTAATTTTGTCGATTCCATCGCAATAACGTTTGACCAGGAGCGCGTCATCGTGCCCGTCACCATCAATGGCGAGCAGCGGCGCTTCCTGCTCGACACGGGGGCCGGCCATGCCGTTGTCTACGACGACTGCCCCATCGAGGGATGCCTGCCTGCCGGCACTATTCTCTCCCATGATGCCATAGGCCGACAGAGCCGTGTGCCGCTGGTCACGCTGCCGCCACTGACGCTGGGCACGCTCACGCTGACCGGCTGTCAGGCCACGCTGCAGCATCGGCCCGTCAAGCGTTCCGATATTGATGGAATCATTGGCTTCGACTTGGTATGCCGCGGCCTGCAGATGAAGATAGACACGCGCCGGCAGCTGCTGATTCTGACTGACGTAAAGAAATTCTTCGACAGGGAAGCCGGTCACCGCATGAAATACCGCTTGCTGCTGCATGTGCCCTATCTGGATGTGATGCCTTTCAGCGGCTTTCGCGACCGCGTGCTTTTCGACACGGGCAGCCGAAGCCTATACTCCATGAACAAACAGCGCTTCGACGAGGCCGAAAAGACGCGCCGCCCCTTCCTTGCATCGCAGATTGAAGGGTGCAGCGTGGGCCAGTATGCCATGGGGTTCCAGGGAACGGAAGCTCTGGGCGAGGTGGTCTTCCTCGGTCTTTCCGACCTGCGTCTGGGCCGTTTTTCCTTTCGCGATGTGCACACGCTGACCACGCAGGGCGGCTCGCATCTGGGAGCCCGTGTGCTCGACTACGGTGCCGTGGTGTTCTGTCCGCTGCAGAAGACCCTGATTTTCCAGCCTTACGACCATCCCGACTCTTGCACCGTGGGCAACAGTCAGCTGCAGAAAGCCATTGTCAACGCCAACGGCAAGCCCGTTGTCGGCTTGGTGTGGGAACGCAGCGAAGCCTTCAAGGCCGGCCTGCGACAGGGCGACACCATCCTTAATGTTGAAGGCCAGGCAATCGACTCGTTTGCCGATTACCTGGCCTTCCGTCCGCTTCGGGGCCGCATTTACACTTTTATTATTCTCGACCGCCGAGGCTTCAAGAAAGAAGTCAAGATGACTTGGTAGTTTTAGTAAGACACCACCGAACGAGTGGGGTTCTTATACCAGTCGGGGTTGCTCTGTACGTTAGCGCCCCATGCACCGAAGTCCTCGTAGGCCACGGCGATGTTGGTGCGCTCGGTGGGCCAGAACCACTTACCTTCGTCGTTACCGTTCACCACGATGACCAGCGGAGCACGACCAGTGTTCAGCACGCTGCGTGTCACGCGAGTGGTGGTGCCGTCGTTACCGATCACCTGGATGCCGAAAGGCAGCATGGTCAGGTCGGCATCGGCAGCGATGCTGATGGTGCCGAGGGTGGCGAATTTCTCAGTGTCAACACCCGAAGTGTTGATCATGGTCTGGATAGAGCTCTCGCCCATGGCAGCGTGTACCTCAGCACCCAGACGGCTGGGGTTCTCGCCAACGCCGTAGGTGACGTAGGTAGCCATCGTGCCACCGGCAGCCACGATCTGAACAGCCGACTGGCCATTGGTGGGAGCCGACAGGCGAATCACCACGTCGTTGAAGTCGAAGTCGTCGGTAGTACCCAGATCCTCGAAAGCGTAGTATACATAGTTCGGGGTAAAGTCGCCGCCGCCACCGCCTTCGCCGTCGGGGTTGTAGCCGATGTTGTTGCAACCGTCGGCATCAGCAGGAATCGTGATGTTGGCAGGAGCTGTAGCCTCGCTGACCGTGTAGTGCAGCATGTTTGCCTTGAAGTTGTCGATGTGCCACTGTCCCTCGCCGTTGCTGCCGTCGGCCTGACCGCGACCCGTAATGGCGTTGATGTCGAAGTAGAAGTAGCCTTCGGCACCAGTGATGCCGCCGTTCACCTCGTTGACTGCACCGCTGACCTTCATCACAGCATATTCGTTGGCATTGCTGGAAGCGTAGCAGGTGACACCGTTGTCATACCAGTCCTTGCAGACAATCTCTGACTGCTTGCCCAGTACGACGATGCCGCCCTGATTGGTGTAGAGACCTTCAACAGCATTGAGCAGTGAACCGTCGATGCCGATGTAGGTATGTACGGCAAAGTACTTGTCGAACGTCATGTTGCAGAGGTTATAGATGGTGGCGTTCTGTCCGGCGCTGGCCATACCCCAGTCGGTGAGGCTGCTCACGCCGTCCCATGCGCAGTTGTAGGCATGGATGTTGCCGGCGTTGACGAAGCTGATGTTGCCATTGAACTTGATGACACCATTGTCGGTGAGGTCGATCTTACCTGCATTATAGTAAGGAGTACCGCCGGCGAAGTTGAAGCCTGCAGCGTTGGTGCCCGTGATGGTACCGAAGTTGCAGAAGCCCAGGTCGGCACCATTGGCATAGTCGACGTATGTGCCGTTCAGCTCGAGCGTACCGCCCAGGTTGATGATGTTCGACTTGTTAGCCAGCGTCAATTTCTTGGCGTTGCAGACCACCTTGCCGCCGTCGGCAATGACGATGGTCTGGCCGTGGGTGGTGCCAGAGTATTCACCCGTACCCCAGAGACGGAACTCCTCCCAGTTGGGGATGACGAACGTACCACGAACCACAATCACGGTGCCGTCCATGCCGTCGTTAAATGTCTGACCAGTCACGGTGAAGGTCTTGCCTTCGGGCAGCAAGAAGTGGGTGTTGTCGCCATAGGCGGGACCGCCAGACCAGTTGTTGGCTGCAGTATATTCTTTTTTGTTCAGCTGTCCTTCCTGGTCGATGGTCGACAGGTCGTAGTAGCCAGTCCAGTTGTTGTTGTAGTTCTTCAGGTCGCTGATAAACTCGCTTTGCTCGCGCAGATAGTCGGCGCGCTCGGTGCTGAAGCCGTTCAGCTTTTGGGCAATGCGGCGTGCGTTGCGCGATGCAGCCGACTGCTCGCCAATGTTGACCTGAGCGTTGGTTCCTGTCATTTGGAACTGCTGCACGCTGTAGCCTCCGCGCTTGTCTACGCAGGCGGCATAAAGGGTGGTCACGTCAGCCGGACGAGCCATGGTGATGCTAACGGAATTGCCCGACTGAACATTGCTCATACCGATGTATGTGGCCTCTTTGTTCTGCAATGGGTTTGACGTGAAGACATAGACCTTGTAGTCCTGTCCGTAGTCCAGATTGACCGTCACCTTGACGGTAGCTTTCTTTGCTGTGCTCCAGGTCTGTCGGCCGTCAACCTGCTGGCCGCCCAGCACATTGTTTACGAAGTTGCTCGAGAACTCCAGTTCCTTCGCATTCTGATCGTAGAGATCGGTGTCATGCGAACAACCTACGGCTACAACGGCGAGTGCCATTGCTGCCACGCTTTTCATAAAATTCATTTTCTTCATGCTTAATATTACCTTCACAGGAGTTAATTGTTAGTTCTTAAGATTCGCTAAGTTTAAATAAAATAATTTTAATGGTGCTGCAAAATTAGTAAAAATCGGAACACACCTTATTTATATTAGAGTTAAAAAAAATTAAACATATCAATTTAATGACCTCTTAATCATTTTTTAATGATTTCTGAAGTATTTCCCGATGACGGGCAGTTTGCTGAGCGGCAGTTCGTTGTGCACGATGATGCTGAGGAAGAACAACACCACTAACGTGTTGAAGGCCAGCGAGATCCACTGGTTGTAGCGGTCGTGCACATAGTCCATGGAGATGTAGCTGACGGCTGCCAGCAACACGTAGTAGGCGATGCTCTGCAGTGGATAGCGTATGGGGTAGTATTTCTGGCCGACCACATACGACGTGATCATGGCCACGCCGTAGCCGGCAAAGCCGCCCCAAGCGCAGGCCATATAGCCGTAGCGCGGCACGAAGATGAAGTTGATCAGCAGCAGCACGGCGCAGCCAATGCCGGAGAAGACGGCTCCCCAGATGGTGCGGTCGATCACCTTATACCAGAACGACAGGTTGAAGTAGATGCCCATCATGATCTCGGCTGCCATGACGATAGGCACCACGCGCAGACCTTCCCAGTAGTCGTTGCCGATGAGGTGCTTCAGCAGGTCGAGATAGGCCATCACCATCAGAAAGGCCAACAGGGTGAAGATGATGAAGTACTTCATGGCCTTGGCGTACATGTCCTTCTGGTCTTTGTCTTTTACGCCGGCGAACACGATGGGTTCGTAGGCATAGCGGAAGGCCTGGGTGATCATGGCCATGATCATGGCAATCTTCACACAGGCACCATAGATGCCCAGTTGGGTCTGCATGTCGGCCTCTTTGTAGATATAGGGGAAGATCATCTTGTCGGCCGTCTGGTTCAGAATGCCGGCAATGCCCAGCACCAGGATGGGCCACGAGTAGCTGAGCATGCGGCGCAGCAGCGGTCGGTCGAGCACATAGCGGAAGCCCGTCAGCTCCTTCACCATGCTGAGTGCGAGCATGACCGTGCACGCCAGGTTGATGTAGAAGGCGTAGCCCACGTCCTTGCCGCCCATCCAGGCGAAGTAAATGACGTTTAGCAGGATGGTGAGCAGGATGTTCAGCAGTTTCAGCGTGGCAAATTTCAGGGCCTTCTTCTGCTGGCGCAGGTAGGCAAAGGGTATGCACAGGAAGGCATCGATGGCCACCGTTAGCGCCATCACCCATACGTATTGCGGATGGTCGGCATAGCCCATCTGCCGGCTCAGCGGCCCGAGCAGCAGCACCACCAGCGCCACGAAGATGAGTGCCACGCTGCCCACGGCGATGAGCGTGGTGGAGTAGACGTGCTGAGGGTCCTCGTGCTGTTTGTTGGCGAAACGGAAGTAGGTGGTCTCCATGCCGAAGGTGAGCAGCACCATCACCAGGGCGGTGTAGGCATAGACGTTGGTAATGACACCATAGCCGCCGGTGGCAGCAGGAATCTGGGTGGTGTAGAGGGGCACCAGCAGGTAGTTCAGAAAGCGGCCGATGATGCTGGACAGACCATAGATGGCCGTGTCCTTGGCCAAAGATGACAGTTTACTCATAGTGCCTGCAAAAGTACGTTTTTCTTTCCTTTTGACCAAAAAAATGAACGCGAAAAACGGCCTTTCCAGCAATCAGCGTCATTTCTTGCTGCAGTTAACGTCAGATCTCGCTCTAATTAACGTCAAACTTCGCTCTAATTAATATCAAACCACAGTGAGATTTGACGTTAAACAGAGCGAGATTTGACGTTCATTAGAGCGTAATTTGACGCTTGTTGCAAAACCTTCGGAAAAAGCCGCTTTTCAGGGGGTCTAACTGAAGAACAGATAGCAGATGGCGACAGCGGCGATGATGCCGGCCAGATCGGCCAGCAGACCGCATGCCACGGCATGGCGCGTGTAGCGAACGCCCACGGAGCCGAAGTAGACGGCCAGAATGTAGAACGTGGTGTCGGTAGACCCTTGGAAGATGCACGACAGCCGGCCCACGAACGAGTCGGCCCCGTAGGTGGTCATCGCGTCGACCATCATGCCGCGTGCCCCGCTGCCCGAGAGGGGCTTCATGAGCGCCGTGGGCAGGGCGGCCACCCACTGACTGTCCAGACCGGTGGCTTCAACCACCGAGCCGATGCCGCTGATGAGCATGTCCATCGCCCCCGAGGCGCGAAAAACGCCGATTCCAACGAGGATGGCCACCAGATAGGGAATGATGCGTACAGCCGTCTGAAAGCCCTCTTTCGCTCCTTCGATAAAGGCATCGTAGACGTTCACCCGTTTGCGCATGCCGGCCACGATGAAACCGACGATTATTGCCATCAGCAGCGTGTTGGCTACGGTGGTGCTCACGCGGTTCATCATCAGCGAGTCCAACTGTCCGAAGCCCCAGATGATGGTGGCGATGAGCAGACAGGCACCGCCCAGCGTCAGCAGCAGGGTGCGGTTCAGCAGGTTGATGCGCTGATAGAGCGAGGTGATGATGATGCCGGCCAGGGTGGAGAAGAACGTGGCCAGCAGGATGGGGATGAAGATGTCGGTGGGCTGCGCGGCACCCATCTGTGCACGATAGACCATGATGGAGATGGGGATGAGCGTCAGTCCGCTGGTGTTCAGCACCAGAAACATAATCATCGGGTTGGTGGCTGTGTCCTTCTTGGGGTTCAGCTCTTGCAGCTGCTCCATGGCCTTCAGGCCCAGCGGCGTGGCGGCATTGTCGAGACCCAGCATGTTGGCAGCCACGTTCATAAAGATGCTGCCCGTGACGGGGTGACCCTTCGGAATGTCGGGAAACAGGCGCACAAAGACGGGGCTGAGCACGCGCGCCAGCATGTTGACCAGTCCGCCCTTCTCGCCAATCTTCATGATGCCCAGCCACAGCGACAGCACGCCGGTCAGGCCGAGCGAAATCTCGAAGGCCGTCTTCGACGAAGAAAACGTCGAATCCATCATGGCCGGGAACACGTCGAAGTCGCCCATGAAGACCAGTCGCACCAGGGCAATGGCGAAGGCAACGAGGAAAAAAGCTATCCAAATATAGTTCAGTACCATAGTGAGTTGTATGTTGACGGGGTGCAAAGTTACACATTTTTTCAAACAAAATGCCCGTCAGTTTGCTGAATTGATGTTTTTTTTATACTTTTGCAAACACATTCATTGTTTTTTCTTGATAAAGTTGTCAATCATCGTTCCGGCCATGAAGATGAAATATAACAGTTTGCCATTCTGCCTGTTGCTGCTGGGTTCGCTCGTCCTTGCATCGTGCAAGCACGACATGTTCGACCCGAATGCCTATCAGCAGTTGATTAACTACACGGCCCCCATCGGCAATATTGATCCTGCCCACACGTGGAACCTCACCCGAAGCTACTCCATACAGGTGCAGCTGAACACGCAGCAGCCTGTAGACAAGGTGCAGATTCTGAGCGGGAACCCCAACGAGAGGGAGGGCGTGGAGATTCTGGCTGAGCAGAGCGACACGCTGGGCAATCAGGTCATCATGTTTTTCTATGCGCCCATCTGTCAGAACGACTTCTATGCCGCCGTGGTGACCACCGACGGGAAATACCTGATGAAGGCGTTCAACAGCAGCGAGCAGGTGGTGGTCATCGACGACGATGCCATCATGCAGAGCGGCAGTTTCAAGTCGCCCGACTACCAGACCTATACCTACTGTTTTGAAGAGGAATATCCCAAGCCCAGCGACGACTGGGACTATAACGACCTGGTGCTGCGCATTCAGAAAGTGCCGGCACAGGCCGACAACGAGGTTCGACTGAAGGTGACCATTGCGGCCGTGGGAGCCAGCAAGCAGTTGGCTGCCGCCATCCGTCTGGTGGGCTACGACTGGATTGACGTGGCCGCTGTGGGCATCGAGGAAGGGCGCACCTTCGACGGTGCATACAACCAGCAGCGACAGCTCATCAAGGATGCCAGCCTGTTGCTGCGCGGCCAGAACGGCGAGGCCGTGCTCAACCTGTTTGAGGATGCCCACTGGGCCATGTCGCCGCGCCTGAAGAGCGACGGCGGCGGTGTGCTGCGCATGTTCTACAACACGCTGACCAACGTCGACGGCACCAGCAGTGCACAGCTGCGCCCGAAGACGCTCACCTACGTCATCAAGCTCCGCAATCCGCGCCTGCTCAGCAATTTCACCCTCGAAACGCTCGACCCCTTCATCATCGAAGACTTCAACTCGGGCAAGTGGGAGGTGCACCTCTATGAATATAAGAAAGACGGCGTGCTGCACGACTACGGCGACAACGCTACGGCCACCAGCAACAGCATGGTGTGGGCACTGAAGATTCCGTCGGGCACGTTCCGCTGGCCGCAGGAGGGCATCGGCATGGGCTATTACCGCGAGGGCGTGCTGACGGGGGCCTACATGGAATATGGCCACTCCTTCGGTCAGTGGGTGGTGAACCACAAAAGCAGTCTCGACTGGTTCCGCCATCCCTCCACCGGCCTGGTCTATTGATTCGTCTGAACTCCAGCAACTCCTGAACTTCTGAACTCCTGAACGTCTGAACTCCAGTAACTCCTGAACTTCTGAACTCCTTGAAACTTAAATTATTAAATTGATAAATATGAAAAAACTACTGATTTCACTACTCACCCTGACCAGCATCAGCGTGGTTGCGCAGAAGAACCCCATCCTGCCCGAGATGCATGCCGATCCGGAAATCATTGCCGACGGCGGACGCTACTACATCTACTCCACCACCGACGGTGCACCCGGCTGGGGCGGCTACTACTTCACCTGCTACTCGTCGAAGAACCTGAAGCAGTGGCGCTACGAGGGCATCATCCTCGACCTGAAAAAGGACACCAAGTGGGCACGTGGCAATGCTTGGGCTCCTGCCATCGAGAAGAAGAACGGCAAGTTCTACTTCTACTACAGCGGCGACCAGGGCGAGCGCAAGGCTATCGGCGTGGCCGTCAGCGACAAGCCCACGGGGCCGTTTGTAGACTTCGGCCGGCCCATCGTGGACAAGCGGCCCGAAGGACAGAAGAACGGTCAGCAGATCGACGTTGATGTCTTTACGGATGACGACGGCCAGAGCTATCTCTACTGGGGCAATGGCTATATGGCCGGTGCCAAGCTGAACAGCGACATGACCTCGATAGACACCACCACCATCGTGCGGCTCACTCCGCGTGGCGGCTCGCTCAAGGACTATGCCTACCGCGAGGCTCCCTACGTGTTCAAGCGCAAGGGCATCTACTACTTCCTGTGGAGCGTCGACGACACGGGCTCGCCCAACTACCACGTGGCTTACGGCACCAGCAAGTCGCCCCTCGGTCCTATCGAAGTGGCCAAGGAGCCCGTCATCTTGCAGCAGCGCCCCGACCAGAAAATCTATGGCACGGCCCACAACTCGGTGCTTCAGGTGCCTGGCAAGGACAAGTGGTACATCGTCTATCATCGCATCAATCCTGCCTATCTTGACAAGAAAGACGGCCCCGGCTTCCACCGCGAGGTGTGCATCGACCCGATGGAGTTCGAAAAGGATGGCCGCATCAAGCCCGTCACGCCCACCAACTAAAAAATCTCCCCAAACCGTCCGATATTGGATGATTTGGGGAAATTCTTTTCTTTTGTTGATGGTCACTGTTTAGCGCTGAGCAAAGAACTGCTCGTCGCCCATCACAGCCTGGCGAACCTGCTGCAGACCAGCCTCGTCCTGACCAACGGTCAGCTGCTTGCCGTCCTTCACAATGGCGGTAATGGTGCCGTCGGCATTGTAGCGGAACATCTCCTGCACTACGCCGTTCTGCGAAATCGACCAAGAGTCGTTCTTCTCGTCGTGGATCAGCAGGGTCACCTCGCCGGTGGGAGCCTTGATCTCATAGCCCTGGCGAGAGGTCTTCACCAGATAGTTGCGACCGTCCTGGCCCTTGATGGTCATGGTGTTGCTGGCAACGGGATTGCTGCCGCTCCAGAACTCGATGGTGTTCAGCACCAGTGCATCAGCGAAACTGCAAAAACTATAGCACACACTGCCAATGACAAAGCCTACAACAGCGTTCACGAACTTGTTGCTGGTCATGTTGGTCTGCCATTCACGATAGCTGTTGAACAGACCGAACGAGCCCACCATGCATGAGCTGCACATCATGCTGCCTGCCAAGAGCAGGGTGGCAACACTGAGATTAATTTTTTCATAATCAATTTGTTTTTTAGTGAAAAAATGTTCAAATCGCCGGCAAAGTTACAAATAATCTATCAAAATGCCAATAGTATTCAACAAAAAGCTGTTAATTTATAACCAAAAAACAGATTCCGGCCCCATATTGAACAGCAGATCGAGGATGCTCAGATTGGGCAGGAAGCCGTGTTTGCCCTCGTAGACCTGGTAATAGCGGCGCGGCTCGAAGTCGGGGTCGGGCAGGGGATGCTTGGGGTTGATAGCCTCGCGGAAATCGCGGCAGCCAAGGGGTGCGCTTTTCTGGTAGGATGTGGTGAAGGCTACCGTCGGATGGATGTCGAGCAGTTCGCACATTTTCTGTCGGATGGCCTCGTTGAAATCGTAGAGAAACTCCCACCGTTCGGTGAAGAACGGGCGCAGGTCGTCTTCGTAATACTGGAAGAACGGCGAGTCGCCGTAGGCTGAGGTGAGGGCCTGCCAGTGCTGGTGCCGCCAGTTGCCGTGATCGGAAATGCGGATGTCTTCACTGTGGGCTGTTGGAACGGTGAGCGCCTGCACCCCGTTGGTGGTGGCTATCAGACAGCGGTTGCGATAGGTCTGCTTCACGTAGCTGTCACAGTGCTCTATCAGCACATCGTCGTAGCGGTTCAGTTTCTGATACCACTGCACGGGGCCGAAAAAGGTGGAGCTGAGAAGTGCTGTCATGAGCGTGTCGTGGGGATTATTTCATCAGCAGAAACCACTGGTTCTTGCGATAGCCTTTCCAGAAAGGCTGGCCAGGCTCGTGTGAAAAGACCAGCATGCAGGCGCGGCCGATGATGCGCTGCTCGCTGATGAAGCCCAGCTGGCGTGAGTCCAGAGGGTTCTGCTCGTTGATGGCTTGTATCCAGAAGTAGTCGCCGTCGGCACAGTTGTGCAGGCTGGGCACCACTTCTGTCTGTTTGCTGTAGCGGATGGTGTCGCCGGGCAGGGCGCGTATGCGGCCGAAGAGCACGCGATGGAAAGTGCTGTCGGTGGGGTCTTCATAGGCCACGATGTCACCGCGTTGGGCCTGCTGATGGCAGATGCGCCCGTAGCCGAACAGTTGGTTGTTGCCACCCGTGCGCAGACCGTAGCTCCATCGGTTCACCATGACGCGGTCGCCTGCTGTGAAGATTGGTTCCAGTCCGTCGCCGTCGACCGAGTAGACGGTGAAGACCAGTGTGCGGAATGCCATCATCAGCAGCAGGGCCACGGTCAATGAAAGGAGGAATTTTAGCAGGTTGCGCATCGGCTTTGGGTTCTTTTGTGGGTTGCGCGTCGGCTTTTAGTTCGGCTTTAGTTCGGTATGTGGCGACATTGTCGCCACACGCTTAACAGTTACTTGATGTTATCGACAAAACGGAACAGACGGCTCCAGCGGATGCCGGCAAAGCCGCTGCGGTCAGGGTCGCTCGACCACCAGATGAAGATGGGCTTGCCCACGATGTGGTCTTCGGGCACGAAGCCCCAGTAGCGCGAGTCGGCAGAGTTGTGGCGGTTGTCGCCCATCATCCAGTAGTAGTCCAGCTTGAAGGTGTACTTCGTGCTCTCCTTGCCGTTGATGAGTATCTTGCCGTCGCGCACTTCCAGCTTATTGTCTTCGTAGGCGCGGATGCAGCGTTCGTAGACGGGCAGGTTCTCCAGCGTCAGGTCGATGCTGGCGCCTTTCTTCGGAATCCAGATGGGGCCGTAGTTGTCGCGTGTCCAGTGCATGTTGCCGTTCTGCGGGTACACCTTGCGCCAGTCGTTTTCGGGAGCGACGTCGTTCAGCCTGACGCTCTCCACCAGGCCGGTGCGCTTCTCCAGGGCGGCCTTCACCTGCTTGGTCAGCGGCATGGCGTCGACCACGGTACGGCGGCTGAAGCGGATGTCGTCGCTCTGCGAACCCTTGGGATAGCCCAGGTCTTCACAGGTGATGCCCAGCTCTTTCATCAGGTCGTTGGTGAGTACCGAGCCTTCCTTGAACACGACGGTGTAGCTGTACTGCACCAGGTCAGGCTCCTTGTTGGCTTTCCCGTTGAGGTAGACGACGCGGTCTTTGATCTGCAGCGTCTGACCGGGCAGTCCCACGCATCGCTTGACTTAGTTCTCGCGTCGGTCGGTGGGACGGGTGTCGATGTCG
>ERZ842401.5945-NODE-5945-length-13263-cov-5.080633_pt1 | contig 13263 bp, 10 predicted proteins | sample MGYA00521270_ERZ842401 | MGnify/ENA primary metagenome ERZ842401 (study PRJEB31892, sample SAMEA3878208) | bioreactor metagenome | biome: Moose rumen | place: Sweden | collected 2011-10 | study: EMG produced TPA metagenomics assembly of the PRJEB12797 data set... | reverse complement strand
GATCGGCTTCTGGCAAGGCTGCTGAATCTGTCTGCCGGAAGGTCCGGGCCCCAGAGCCTGCCGCCGTCGGTGGAATAGACCTTTTCTGCATGCCGTGTCCCCGGGGCGGAGAAACTGAGGTCTATGTCGATGTTGTAAGCCAGTCCCGGGAGAAAGAACCTCTTCTGTCCGGCAGAGGGCGCCGTTATGACGGGATCGTCGAAGTACTTAATCACCTGGCGGCCGTCCGAGAGTATGACTTTGACGTACCAGAGTTCTACCCTGTCGTTGTATCTCACGGGCGGTTTTATGGGAACCGGGATCCTGATGCCGCCGTCGCTTGATGAAGGCACCCTGCCGGTATTGTGGAAACTCAGTTTGGCCGTAGTGCCGGCCTTGTAGGTCCTGCCGACTATGGTGACGGGTTTCTTTTTGGTGCCGGCCAGAGTGGAGACGTTCCCGTTTTTGAGGTTGACGGCACCTGTTCCGGTGATTGCCTCTCCGCGGAAGACGATGCTGCTGACTGTGGCCTTGGAACTTTCTTCGGAAGAATCGAAAATATTGAATACAATAAGAGGCTGGGAAGCACTGAGCTTGAGGTTTTCAATAAGATAGCCTCCGTTACGGTCGCTTTTAAGCAAGCCTTTCTCTATTATGGCACATGGCGAGAGGTATTCAGGCGGGATGTCCCCGATGAAGCACTTCGTGCCACGGTCGGCCTTGAACGTAAGGAAATCTGTCTTCTCCCTGGTCACGATTGACAGGTCTGCGTCATCCGGACGGGAGGTGAGGATGGCTGCACGGATGTCGCCGGCGTCCAGGCCGCTGCCCGAAAAGTCCAGTTCGCCCTTGAACAGACCCTTCGGCTCCGAAGGGTGATTCTTCAGAGGAAAGCGGCGGTATCGCACGCCGTCTCCGTCATGCCGTACTGCGAACAGGTACAGCGTCTCACCGCCGTGCCAGTCCAGCTTCAGCCGCTGTGTGGCCCCTGCCGGCAGGTTGGTGTCTGGGCTCCCGCTCCCGTCGGGCAGGGATGCCTTGATGGTGATGGATATCTTGCCGTCCTGCGAGGCACCGCCGCAGTGAAATGGAAACGCGGCTGCCGCAGCGAGGCATGTTGCTATGCAAAGAATCATACGGTTCATGGCAGAAGTGACTCAATATTTTTCACAAGATAGGCAATGATTTCAACTTGTAAAAGATATAAAAGAGGCCGCGCTTGCAAAAGCCGGCAAAAAAGAGTTATATTTGCAACCGCATTTGTAAAGGAGAGATCCTTTGGTGCAATGGGGTCTGCCCTGAAGGCAGACTGAGTAACACATTTCAAACAAATCATTATGAAACACTTTGCCCTTAAGGGACAGGTCCGCCAGGTTGGCAACAAGGCCGTCGTGAAGGCCTTCCGCAAGCAGGGTCTCGTACCGTGCAATCTCTACGGAAACGGTTCCCAGAATGTCATTTTCACAGTGAATGCGAAGGAGCTTAACGCTCTTCTCAGCACTCCCAATTCCTACATCGTGGATATTGACCTCGGTGAGGATGGAAAGCGCACAGCAGTCCTTCATGAGCTTCAGTTCCACCCCGTCACCGATATCTGCCTCCACGTGGATTTCCTTTCCGTTGACGAGGAGAAGCCTATCGCTATCGAAGTGCCCGTCAATATCACCGGTCACGCAGCAGGTGTGCAGGCCGGCGGTAAGTTCGTGCAGTTCAGCCGCAAGCTTAAAGTCAGCGCCCAGATGAAGAACCTTCCCGACCAGCTGGATGTCGATATCACCAACCTCGGCATCGGCGAGCGGATTACTGCAGGTGATCTGAAGTATGACGATGTCGCTATCATTTCTCCCAAGACCACTATCATCTGTTCTGTCAAGGCTACTCGCCAGATGGCAGCGGCCGCAAAGACGGAGTAGTGAGCCTTCGGTAAGCCTCGATGACGGAATGAAGTATCTTATCGCCGGGCTCGGGAATATAGGCCCGGAGTATGCCGGAACGAGGCATAACCTTGGATTTATGGCATTGGATGCCTTTGCAGAGGCATCCGGTGCCGTTTTCCGTACCGGGCGGTACGGAGATATCGCGGAAGTCTCTTTCCGCGGACGCAAACTGATTCTCCTCAAGCCTTCCACATATATGAACCTCAGCGGGAATGCCGTCCGTTACTGGATGGGAAAGGAAAACATTCCTCCGGAGAGGCTGCTTGTCATCTGTGACGACCTGAATCTTCCCGTAGGCGCCCTGCGCATGAGGGAAGGAGGAAGCGACGGCGGGCACAACGGGCTCAAGAATATCGCCGCCTGCATCGGCACCGAAAAGTATCCGCGCATGAGGATAGGCATAGGGAACGACTATGCCAGGGGAGCGCAGATAGATTTCGTCGTAGGGGAACTTACTCCGGAAGAAAAGGCCTGTGTCCCGAAGATAGGGGAGAGGGTGACTGAAGGCATACGCACCTTCGTCACAGCCGGGGTCCCGGCCGCGATGAACGTCTTCAATACCAAAAAGTTATTCTGAAACGGCCCGTTCGTTTCTTGAATGGACGAGACCGAAGCATATTGCTTATAGGCTCAGTATGTCGTTCAGGACTCCCGAGGCCGTCTGGGAGGCGCCTGCGCCTGCACCCTGGATGACAAGGGGAGATGGGTAGAATTCGGACTTTATGACTGCGCAGTTGTCCGTCCCCTGAAGGTTGTAGAGTATGCTTCCTGCGGGGACTTCCGCAAGGCCGGTGGAGGCGTACCAAGATCCATGGCGTTTCTCAAGCCGGGCTACGTAGCGCAGACGGCATCCTTTGTCTTCAGCGGCCTTCCATGCCGCGGCAAACGAAGATTCGTTCTTTTCCAGGCTGGCGAAAAACTCTTCGAGGCTGAGGCTGAAATACTCCTGGCCGATGGCAGGGGAGGATTCCACGTCGGTGCTTTCGAGGGGAATCCCGGCCTCTCTTGCGAGGATCAGCAGCTTGCGCAGCACGTCGGTGCCGCTGAGGTCCAGGCGCGGATCCGGTTCCGCATATCCTGCCTCCATGGCCCTCTTCACCAGGGCGGCGAAAGTCACGCCGTCGGTGCCGCCGCGGTAGTTGCTGAAGATGTAGTTGAGGGTGCCTGAAAGCACGGCTTCCACGCTTTGAATCTCGTCTCCGCTGTTCACTCCGCGTGCAACCGATGCGATGATAGGGAGGGCTGCTCCGACCGTGGTCTCGTACCTCAGCTGGACATCTCCCTTGATTGCGGCATCCTTGACTGATGCATAGCTTGCGTACGGGGCGGCGAAGGCGATCTTGTTGCAGGCCACTATCGCGAATCCAGCAGCGCACAGGCCGGCATATCTGGAGGCGACCTCCTGGCTTGCAGTGCAGTCAACGAAGATATTGTGGCCTTCCGGTACGCTTTCAAGATGCCTGAAGAATGCTCCTTGTGCGGCGCTTGCCCCTTTCTTGAGGAGGGAGGCGGCATCCGAGGCATCTATCCCTTCCGGATCAGCCACCCAGTGACGGCTGTTTGACAGGCCGCATATACGTATGATCCGGCCGGTGCGGAGCGCTATCTTGTCGCCGCCTTCGGCAATCATCCTTACGAGCACCTTGCCCACGTTGCCGTATCCTGCGATATATAGGTTGGTGAATTGCATCAGATATAGTTTTTCAGTATCTCCGTCAGCTGCGCGTGCTCAAGCAGGAAGCCGTCATGGCCGAACTTTGAGTCTATGGTGTAATATTCGGCCCCCGGAATGAGTCCTGCTATTTCCTTCAGCCGCGCCTCGGGGAACAGGTTGTCGCTGTTGATGCCCACGACCGCGGTGCGGGCTGTAATGCGTTTGAGAGCGGCCTCCACGCCTCCGCGTCCGCGTCCGATGTTATGGCTGTCCAGACTGTGGGTAAGATACCAGTAGGAATACGCATCGAAACGTTTCACGAGTTTGTCACCCTGGTATCTTTCATAGGAGGCGGCCCTGTCGGCATACAGCGTGTCCCGAGAGACCTCGCTCTGGGTGTCACGGAAACCGGAATAACTCCTGTACGATATCAGAGCCTGTGCGCGTGCACAGCGGAGGCCGGCTTTCCCTCCGTCCAGGCTCCGTGCCTGGCGGAAGGTCTGATCTGCTTCGAGTGCAAGCCTCTGGGCTTCGTTCTGCGCCGTGAGCCATGGGGAGACCCTTGCGTCGGTGGCCATGAAAATGGCGTTGCTGAAGACTTCAGGCTCTCCCACAGCCCATTCTATGGCCTGGAAACCTCCTATGGAACTGCCTATGAGAAGGTCTATCTTGTTTATCCCCAGATGCTTGCGTACTATGGACATCGCCCCTGCCATATCCCGTATGGTAATTTCGGGAAATGTCATGTACCATGGCTCTCCTGTGGCGGGATTGACGGATGACGGCCCCGTGGTCCCGTAAGGCGAACCGGGCATGTTGACGCATACTATGAAGTATTTTTCAGTGTCAAGGAATCTGCCGGGGCCCACGAGGGCGTTCCACCAGTCTTCGGCGTCCGAGTTGGCTGTCAGCGCATGGCAGATCCAGATTACCTTCATCCCGGGTTTATAGTCTGTCGGGGATGTGTGGTAAGCTATGCGGAAGCCGTCGATGCTGCCACCTGCTTCGAACCGGAATGGTTCATCGGCCGTTACGAAACAGAGCTTCATAGAGCCTCCAGCGCCTGTTTGATATCTGCGATTATATCCTCACTGTCTTCGAGGCCTATGCTGAGGCGCATCAGGTCGGCCGGGATTCCGGCAGCTGCCAGCTGCTCGTCGGTGAGCTGTCTGTGGGTGTGCATCGCGGGATGAAGGATACAGGTGTAACAGTCGGCGACGTGCGTTTCGATGGTGACGAGTTTCAGTGAGTCAACGAATTTCTCCGCTGCGGTCCTGCCTCCCTTAACCGCGAATGCCATTACGCCCGAAGAGCCGTTCGGCAGATATTTGCGGGCCTTTTCATATTCGCTGTCACCTTCGAGGCCGGGATAGTTCACCCAGGCCACCATGGGGTGTGAGGAAAGGAATTTTGCCACTTCGAGGGCGCTCTGGCATACCCTTGCCATCCGCAGGTGGAGAGTCTGCAGTCCGAGGCCTATGTAAAATGCGTTCTGCGGGCTCTGGATGCAGCCGAAGTCCCTCATCAGCTGTGCGGTTGCCTTCACGATGTATGCCCCTTTGCCGAATTTTTTGGTATATGTAAGCCCGTGGTACGACGGATCGGGGTTGCAGAGCCCGGGGAATTTGTCCGCGTGGGCATCCCAGTCGAAGTTTCCGCTGTCCACGATGACGCCGCCCACGGTGGTCCCGTGCCCGTCCATGTATTTTGTCGTGGAATGGGTGACTATGTCAGCGCCCCATTCGAACGGGCGGCATCCGATGGGCGTAGGGAAGGTGTTGTCCACGATGAGCGGGACGCCGTGGCTGTGGGCGATTCTGGCAAATTTCTCTATGTCAAGAACTTTCACACCGGGATTGCTGAGTACTTCACCGAATACGAGTTTGGTCTCCGGGCGGAAGGCTTTTTCTATTTCTTCTTCAGGTGCTTCGGGATCGATGAACGTTACGTCTATGCCGAGTTTCGCGAACGAGGTGCCGAACAGGTTCACTGTCCCTCCATATATGTTTGCGGCGCAGATGAAATGGCCTCCCGTCTCGCAGATATTGTAGCAGGCAAAGAAATTTGCGGCCTGACCGGAAGATGTCAGCATCCCGGCCACTCCTCCTTCGAGGGCCGTGATCCTGGCCGCCACATTGTCGTTGGTGGGGTTCTGAAGCCTGGTGTAGAAGTAACCGCTGTCTTCAAGGTCGAAGAGGCGCCCCATCTGCTCTGAAGTCTCGTATTTGAAAGTGGTGCTCTGGATAATCGGCATCTGCCTTGGCTCTCCCTTCCCGGGAGTGTAGCCTGCGTGAACGCATTTTGTTCCTATCTTGCTCATAGTCTTCTTATATAATTTCACGCAAAAATAGACATTTGTGACTTTTATTCCAATATATTCTTATTATTTAGAAAAATTTTCCAAAATATATCGTTATGATGGAAAATTGCCAACGATATTAACGCCCAACGACCCCCGCATGAGAATAAAATACTTGCAGAGGCCGCCGGTTCGCTTGCCAGGCATGTTCAGAGGCTGACCTTATGGCACCAGTTGTGGGTGTCTTCCAGCTCGCCGAACTGGATTCCGGTTATCCTCTCATAGAGTTTGGTGCATACCGGGCCTACCTTTCCGTCGGGAGAGAATCTCCAGCTCCTGGATACTTCGCTACCGGCGAGCTGCGGCTTTATGTCGATATGCGATATCGGGGTGATGACTACGGCCGTGCCACATGCCGCCACTTCGTCGAATTCTCCGAGTTCCTCAAGCGGGACCGGGCGCCTTTCAACCTTCATCCCGAGATCTTCAGCCACCTGGCGGAGGCTCAGGTTGGTGATTGACGGAAGCACGCTGTCGGACAGGGGGGTGACGTAGGTGTTCCCCTTGATACCGAAGAAGTTGGATGAGCCGAACTCGTCAATGGTGCTGCGCGTGGCCGAATCCAGGTACAGCAGTTCGGCATAACCGGCATCGTGGGCATATTTGTACGGGCGGAAAGTGGAGGCGTAGTTGGCGCCGATCTTGTAACTTCCGGAGCCCTTCGGGGCGGCGCGGTCGAAATCGCCAGGTATGACTGCCGCAAATGACCGCAGATGGTCTCCGTAGTAGGCTCCGGCAGGGGCACACATTACTGCGAATACAGCCTCCGGATATGGTGTGAGTTGCATCTGGGGGTGCATCCCCACCAGCAGCGGACGCAGGTACAGGGAAGCCTTGTGCCCGTAGGGAGGCAGGAACTCAAGGTTTCCCCTTATGCATTCTTCGCACATCGAGATGAACATATCTTCGTCAGGGGCGGGAATCCCGAGATAGTCCGCCGTGCGCTTCATCCTGGCTGCATTCTGCTCAGGCCGGAAAATCACCACGGTTCCGTCCTTCTGTGTGAAAGCCTTCATCCCCTCGAAGCACGATATGGCATAGTGGAAGACCTGAGCGAACGGGTCGTATGTGAAAGAGAACTCCTCGGTGGCCTCTGCAGGAGACCATTTTCCGTCCTTGAAATGGGACTTTACGACGGTGCGCGTCCTGTAGGCGTCAAAGCCCAGGGTATCCCAATTGATTTCTGCCATGGTTACAGTGTTTTAATATATTCTGCTATGATATCTCCTACTTCGGATGTGCCGAGATGTGGGCCGCCTTCGGCCAGGTCCCCGGTCACCTTCCCGGCATCGATGGCTGCCGCTACAGCCTTGCGTATGGCCTTTCCCTCCTCCATGAGCGAGAATGCATATTCGAACATCATCGCCGCGGAAAGGATGGCTGCCATCGGGTTTGCGATATTCTGTCCGGCTGCCTGGGGCCATGAACCGTGGATGGGCTCGAATACCGGCGTGTGCTCTCCGACCGATGCCGAAGCCAGCAGGCCCATGGAGCCGGAGATGCAACTGGCCTCGTCCGTAAGTATGTCTCCGAACGTGTTTTCAGTCACGAGAACATCGAAGTGTGAAGGCTGGCGGATAAGCTGCATGGCCGCGTTGTCCACGTACATGTACTCCACTTCCACGTCGGGCCACTGAGGGGCCATTTCCTGTGCGACCTGCCTCCAAAGCCGGGAGGATTCAAGTACGTTGGCCTTGTCCACGACGGTGAGTTTCCCGCGGCGGCTGCGTGCGTATGTGAAGGCTTTCACAAGGACCCTCTCTATTTCACGGCGGCTGTATATGCATGTGTCCCATGCCGTGTTCCCGTCATCCTTGCGGCCTTTCTCTCCGAAGTACATCCCTCCGGTCAGTTCCCGTACGCAGAGGATGTCCACACCTTCGACCAGTTCACGCCTGAGGGGGGATTTGTCGGCCAGGGCGGTGAAAGTCTCGACCGGACGCAGGTTCGCAAACAGTCCGAGCTGCTTGCGCATGGCCAGCAGACCCTGTTCCGGGCGGACTTTTGCTGTAGGATTGTTGTCATATTCCGGGTCTCCGACGGCTCCGAACAGAACGGCGTCACACTCCATGCAGGTATTGAACGTTGACTGTGGGAACGGGTCTCCGGTCTGGCGTATCGCACAGGCTCCGGCAGGGGCCTGTCTGTATTCAACGGTATGGCCGAACCTGGCGCATACGGCATCGGTGGCCTTTACGGCCTGGGCAACTACCTCGGGACCGATGCCGTCTCCCGGAAGCAGGGCTATCTTGAAATGTGACATGTTTATATGTGCAGCAAGTCGCTGTCTATTATGTTCAACATCTTCACGGTGGCCTTTATTGCGGCCTCCGTCTGGTCGGAATCGACGCCCCGGGTGCGGAAAGTCTTTCCGTTGACTTCCCATGAGATGGTGGTGTCCACAAGGGCGTCCGTTTTTCCTCCTGGTGGAATATTTACTTGATAATCAATAAGTTTAGGGTGAGTCTTGCCGAGGCTGTCATATACTTTCCAGAGCGCCTTCATGAATGCGTCGTACTGACCGTCACCTCCGGAAGATGCTTCGTACTCCCTGCCATGGATGCTTATCCTCAGGGCGGCGACCGGCTTCATGCCGCGTGCCAGCTGAAGGCTGTAATTCACAATATGGATGTTGTCGGCGCTCCGGTGGGAACTCCCTAGCACGTCGGCTATTATGAAAGGAAGGTCCTCCGGCGTGAGGTTTTCCTTCTTGTCCCCCAGTTCCACCACCTTGCGGGTCACTATCTTCATCTGTTCCGGGGTGAGGCTGATGCCGAGCCTTTCAAGGTTCTGGACTATATTGGCCTTGCCGCTCAGCTTTCCGAGGGCATATTCCCGGTGGCGCCCGAAACGCTCGGGCAGGAGGGCATTCTCATAAAGGCCGCCTTTCTTGTCCCCGTCGGCGTGAACTCCGCTTGTCTGGGTGAACACCGAGGCTCCGACCAAGGGTTTGTTGGCCGGGATACGGATGCCGGATATGGATTCCACATATCGGCAGACTGCTGTCAGGGCACCTTCGTTGAGGGAATTCGGGCAGTCCAGATGGTCGTTCAGTATGCCCAGGGCGCTGGATACGGCCAGATTGCCCGCCCGCTCCCCGAGTCCGTTTACAGTAGTGTGGAGCCCGCGCACTCCGGCTTTGACGGCGGCGAAGGCATTGGCTGCGGCAAGGTCGTAGTCGTTGTGGGCGTGGAAATCGAAATGTACTGAAGGGTAGCGCTGCACCATGGCTTCGCAGTAACTGCCTGCGGTGGCCGGGTTCAGTATCCCGAGCGTGTCGGGGAGCATTATCCTGCATACTCCGGCATCTTTAAGCGCATCGGTCATGAAGAATACGTAATCAGGCGATTCTTTCATGCCCCCTGACCAGTCTTCAAGATAGATGTTGACCTTCATCCCTTCATCCAGGGCCTTCCTTATGCAGCCGAGGACGTCATCCAGATGCTCCTGAGGGGTTTTGCGCAACTGGCCGGCAACGTGCCTCAGCGACCCTTTCATAAGGAGGTTCAGCACCTTGCCTCCGCATGAGCGGATCCACTCTATGGAGGTGCCGTCATCGACAAATCCCAGCGCTTCCACCCGTCCGAGCATTCCGGCGGCCGAGGCGTTGGCGCATATCCTGCCGAAAGCCTCCTTTTCACCCGCGGACACCCTTGCGGAAGCCGCTTCAATGCGGTCCACTTTCAGCTCGCCGAGCAACAGGGCGGCGATTGCGGCCTTCTCGTGCGGGTTGAAGGACACTCCGGCCGTCTGCTCTCCGTCGCGCAGTGTGGTGTCGAGAATCTCAATCATTTCCTTGAGGCTTCGAACGCTTCGATGTCGGCCTTGCGGCTCAGGAGGTAGTCTATGTCGTCCAGGGCGTTGAGGAGACAGTATTTCTTGTATGCTCCCAACTCAAAACTTTCCTTGCTGCCCGTGGTGAGGTTGGTCACCGTCTGCGCAGGGACATCTATCTCCACCTTTGCGGAAGGGTCTGCGGCTATCGTGCCGAACAACTCGGACAGGAAGCCTTCCGATACGGTTACGGGAAGTACGAAGTTGTTAAGTTCGTTGTTTTTGTGGATGTCGGCGAATGCACTGGAAATCACTGCCCTGAACCCGTAGCCTGCTATGGCCCAGGCTGCGTGTTCACGGCTTGATCCGCTGCCGAAATTCTTTCCGGCAACCAGTATTTCTCCTCCGTACCTGGGATCGTTCAGTACGAATCCCGGGTTGGGCGTACCGTCCTGGCGGTATCTCCAGTCACGGAAAAGATTGTCTCCATAGAATTTCTCGTCCCTTGTGGTCTCCTTGAGGAAACGGGCCGGGATTATCTGGTCGGTATCCACGTTCTCCAGGGGGAGCGGCACGCAGGTGCTGACTATTTTGTCGAATTTTTGTTTCATAGCATCTCTCTTGGATCTGTGATGACTCCTGTGACGGCTGCGGCTGCGGCCGTAAGCGGGCTCGCAAGCACCGTGCGGCTGCCGGGTCCCTGGCGGCCTTCGAAGTTGCGGTTGCTGGTGGATACGCAGAGTTTTCCTGCCGGTATCTTGTCATCGTTCATGGCGAGGCAGGCGGAGCAGCCCGGCTGCCTGAGGACGAATCCGGCCTCGTTAAGTATCTTTTCGAGCCCTTCGTCCTGGACCTGGCGCCTTACCGCCCAGGAACCGGGTACGAGCCAGGCTGTTATCCCCTCTGCTTTCTTCCTTCCCTTCACTATCGAGCAGAAGGCGCGGAAGTCCTCTATCCGTCCGTTTGTGCAGGCTCCGAGGAATACGTAATCCACGTGTTTTCCCGTCATCCTGTCTCCGGAGCTGAAGCCCATATAGTTGAGGGCCTTGCCGAAGCCTTCGGAGCCGTCTCCGCAGGGGATGGTGCCGTCAACCGGCATTCCCATCCCGGGGTTCGTCCCGTATGTCACCATGGGCGCGATTTCTGAGGCGTCGAAGGTGATTTCCCTGTCAAATACGGCGTCAGGCCCGCTCGGAAGCGTCTTCCAATAAGCCACCGCCTTGTCCCAGTCCTTTCCGGACGGTACTCCCGGCCGCCCCTTCAGGTATTCGAAAGTGGTATCGTCAGGGGCTACCATTCCGCCTCTTGCCCCCATCTCTATCGACAGGTTGCAAAGGGTCAGGCGTCCTTCCATCGAAAGGCCGCGGATAGTGCTCCCGGCATATTCCACGAAGTAGCCGGTTGCTCCGGAAGTTGTGAGCCTGCTCATCAGGAACAGGGCGATATCCTTGGCTGTAACTCCTTTCCCCAGGGGACCTTCCACGTTGATCCGCATCGATTTCGGCTTCTGCTGAAGGATGCACTGAGAAGCAAGCACCATTTCCACCTCGGATGTGCCTATCCCGAAAGCCACCGCGCCCATCGCCCCGTGCGTGGAAGTGTGCGAATCGCCGCAGACTATGGTCATTCCCGGCAGCGACAGGCCTCTTTCGGGCCCCACCACGTGGATGATACCGTTGCGGGGATCCATCACCCCGTAGTGCTCCAGGCCGAATTCCCTGGTATTGGCGGCAAGGGTCTCCACCTGGATGCGGGACACCTTGTTCTCAATGGGAAACTCCTGACCCTGTGTGGGCGTGTTGTGGTCGGGCATGCAGGTTATCCTCTCCGGACGGAAGCACCGGATGCCCCTGTTGCGGAGTCCTTCAAACGCCTGTGGGGAAGTGACTTCGTGGCAGTATAACCTGTCTATGTAAAGCTGGGCGGGGCCACCTTCGGCAATGCCTACGACATGGGAATCCCAGATTTTGTCGAAAAGAGTGTTCATCTTTCAGTTTATTTGCTGACTGACTTGTTTATGCAGTCCACATAGGCTTCGATGGAGGCTGTCACTATGTCCGTGCTGGCTCCGAAGCCATAGAATACCTTGCCTTCGGATTCCACCTGCATATGTACCTTGCAGCAGTCGTCCGAGCCTTTGGTAACTCCCTGGATTGTGTATTCGCTGATATTAATGGAGCGTTTGATGATGCTTCTGAGGGCATTGATGGCAGCATCTACGGGACCGTTCCCTGTTGCCGCCGCCTCGAATTTCTCCCCGGCGATATCGAGCCCGACAGAAGCAACAGGCTTCATCCCGATTCCGCTGGTGGCCTGCAGCCAGTCCACCTTTATGTGGCGGTTGCTGGCTCTTTCGGCACCTGCAAGCATCAGTATGTCATCGTCCCCGATTTCCTTCTTGCTGTCGGCAAGGCGGAGGAAGGCCTGATATACCTCGTCTAGTTTTTCGTCGGAAAGATGCACTCCGTTCTGCTCCAGACGGAATTTCAGGGCCGCATGGCCGCTGCGGGCGGTGAGCACGATGGAGTTGTTGTCTATGCCTACGTCTTTCGGGTCGATTATCTCGTAGGTCTGTGCGTTTTTCAGGACACCGTCCTGGTGTATGCCGGAAGAGTGGGCGAATGCATTCCGCCCCACGATGGCCTTGTTGGGCTGGACCGGCATGTTCATGAGCCCCGACACCATGCGGCTTAGCGGATAGAGCCTGCGGGAGTCGATTCCGGTGTGCAACCCTATGTCCTTGTGGGATTTAAGGATCATCACTATTTCTTCCAGGGCGGTATTCCCGGCCCTTTCGCCGATGCCGTTGACGGTCACTTCGCACTGCCTTGCACCGGCCATGAGACCTGCCATGGTGTTGGCCGTGGCCATCCCCAGGTCGTTGTGGCAGTGGGTGGAAAGGATGGCATTCCCCATGTCCACGTTGTCACACAGGTATTTGATCTTGGCCCCGAATTCCGCGGGGAGGCAGTATCCTGTCGTATCCGGGATATTCACCACGGTCGCACCGGCCTTCACGACCGCCTGTACGACCTGTGCGAGGAATCCGTTTTCGGTCCTTCCGGCATCTTCTGCGTAAAACTCCACGTCATCTACGAATTTCCTGGCATATTTTACGGCTTTTACGGCCCTTTCCAGGATTTCTTCCCTGGTGGAATGGAATTTATACTTTATATGGGAGTCGGAAGTGCCTATGCCTGTGTGTATCCTGCCCCGTTTTGCGAACCTGAGGGCTTCGGCAGCGACGTCGATGTCCTTTTCGACGGCACGGGTCAGGGCGCATATCACCGGGGAAGAGACGGCTTTCGATATCTCCACGACGCTGTTGAAGTCGCCGGGTGAAGATACCGGAAAGCCTGCCTCTATCACATCCACGCCGAGAGTCTCAAGAGCCTTTGCCACCTGTATTTTCTCAACGGTATTCAGCTGGCATCCGGGCACCTGCTCCCCGTCGCGCAGGGTGGTGTCGAATATGTATATCCTGCCGTCAGACATTTTCGGGACGGAGTTTACGTACGGTTGCCCCGGTTCTCCAGAGTTCGCTTTCACGCAGCTGCTTC
>ERZ842401.5942-NODE-5942-length-13265-cov-92.789932_pt1 | contig 13265 bp, 5 predicted proteins | sample MGYA00521270_ERZ842401 | MGnify/ENA primary metagenome ERZ842401 (study PRJEB31892, sample SAMEA3878208) | bioreactor metagenome | biome: Moose rumen | place: Sweden | collected 2011-10 | study: EMG produced TPA metagenomics assembly of the PRJEB12797 data set... | reverse complement strand
ATCACGAAGATAGGCATCCGCTCCTTCGAATTCAAAGGCAAAGATGGCTTCTGGCTTAATGGCAAGAAGTATCACCAGCTGGTGGGTGCCAACCGCCATCAGGACTTTGCCTATGTGGGCAATGCCCTGCCGAACTCGCAGCAATGGCGCGATGCCAAGCGACTGCGCGATGCTGGCTTCACCATTATCCGCACGGCCCACTATCCGCAAGACCCCTCGTTTATGGATGCTTGCGACGAGCTGGGCCTCTTTATCATCGTGGCTACGCCCGGTTGGCAATACTGGAACAAAGACAAGGGTTGGGACGAGAAGGTGCATGAGAACACGCGCCAGATTATCCGTCGCGACAGGAATCACCCCTGTGTGCTGATGTGGGAACCCATCCTCAACGAAACACGCTATCCGGAGGCATTTGCCCTGCAGGCCCTCCAGATTACCAAGGACGAATATCCTTATCCCTATCGTCCGGTGGCTGCTGCTGACGTGCATAGTGCTGGAGTGGCTGAGCATTACGATGTGGTATATGGCTGGCCCGGCGACGACTTCAAGGCCGACAAGCCCAAGCAATGTATTTTTACACGTGAGTTTGGCGAGCTGGTTGACGACTGGTATGCGCATAACAACCTGAACCGCGCCTCGCGCTCATGGGGTGAGCGTCCCATGCTGACGCAGGCCCTGAGCCTCTATCGCTCGACACAAGAGCTATACCATACCACAGGACAGTTCATCGGAGGATGCCAGTGGCACCCCTTCGACCACCAGCGAGGCTATCATCCAGACCCCTATTGGGGAGGTATCTATGATACTTTCCGCCAGAAGAAGACGGCTTTCGGTATGTTTGCTGCTGTGCTACAGCAGTCTACTGAACGACCTCTAGTATTCATTGCTCATGAGATGACGCAGTTCTCAGAGAAGGATGTGACCATCTTCTCGAACTGCGACAGCGTGCGCCTGACTATGTATGATGGCGAGCATTGCTGGACGCTGCCTGTGGAGAAAGGAATGGTGGTGTTCCAGGATGCGTGGGACTTCTTCGAAGCTCGCAACCACAGCTATACGCAGAAGTCGTGGCAGAGCGTAAAAATGGTGGCCGAGGGTATCATCGATGGCAAGGTAGTCTGTCAGGAAGAAAAGATGCCTTCACGCCGTAGCACCAAGCTACGCCTCTATGTGGACGAGATGGGCAAAAAGCTCGTCGCTGACGGTTCCGACTTCGTGGTGGTAATCTGCGAGGTAACTGACGACCTGGGCCACGTGCGTCGCTTAGCTAAGGAAAACATCCGCTTCACCATCGAAGGCGAGGGCGAGATCATTGGCGATGCCAGCATCAACGCCAACCCCAGAGCTGTAGAATGGGGCTCAGCTCCCGTACTCGTGCGCTCTACCAAGCAGGCTGGCAAAATCAAGATTAAGGCTGAGGTACAATTCCCTGGCACTCACGCCCCCACCCCAGCAGAGCTGGAGATAGAGAGCATCCCCTACGACCTGCCCATGTGCCTATCTAGTGATACTAGTCTTACTAGTCATACTAGTTATACTAGTCCTACTAGTCATACTAGTCATACCAGCCCCACCCTCTCCGACGAAGAGAAGGCCCGCATCTTGGAAGAGGTGAATGCTCAGCAAGCAGACTTCGGCATACAGAAATAAAGAATGACCAGTATACACAGAATACTCCTTACCGCAATAGGGCTAGTTGCCATAGGTGCAGGAAAAGCCCAGACGGCACCTACCGTCATTTCCGAACACTACACGACAGCACAAGGGTTGCCGTCGAATAACCTGTTGTGCACGCTACGGAGTTCTGACGGTTTTCTTTGGTTAGGCACGTGGTATGGTCTATGCCGATTCGATGGGGGTAAGTTCGTCACCTACAACAAGCCACTGAGGGCAAACTCTGACATCCCGCCACGTAAGATAGAAAGCATTGTAGAGGATGCTCAAGGCACGCTATGGTTGAAGACGGTCGACTGGAAGCTTTACACCTTCAATCCGCATACAGAGCTATTCCATGCTATCTACGATGAGCTGAAGATTCATGCACGCAACCTGCAAATCATCAAGATACAACGCACTGACGAAGGGCGCATCCTGCTGCTGACCAAGGACAAGACGCTATTGTCGGCCATCACGGATAAGAAAGGAGACATCAGCATCATTAAACTGGTGGATGCCAAGGGGAAAATTGATGCGCAGACCCTTCAACTCAAGGAGAACATCATCAGCGAAACGAAAAAGTATATTGCCTACGTTGGAAAGGACTACCGCATCTTCAGTTTACGCAAAGGAAAGGGTACGCTCAAAGAAGCGATGGCCAAAGACTCCGTTGCTCAAAGACAACAATGGGAACGGATGACCAAGATGGCAGCAGAGGCAGGCATCAAGGGATACAACCAGCTGTATCAGGACCACGACAGCCTGCTTTGGGTGACCTCCAACTCACGAGGACTATACTGCGTCAGTCGCCCACGCCACGCTTTTAACTTCATCACCCTGCCCGACAATGACTCTACTGGCGTGCGCTGCATCTACCAGACCCGTCAGGGCAGCATCTTGGTGAGCACACGCAGTCGCAATGTGTACATCTACAACAACCAAGGACTGTTGCAGCGCGCACTGCCTTATGCGCAGTATGGCGTAGGAGCCATCTATCATGCTACAGAGGATAATCGCGGACGCCTGTGGCTGTCGACAAAAGGTGATGGATTGATTGTCGCCACACCTGACAGTTCGCAGCCCATGGGTTATCAGCAGAAGCACTATCGCCACCAGCCTGGCGATGCTACGAGCATCAGTGGTAATAACGTCTACTTCACCTATATCGACTCCAGGCAGCACGTATGGGTGGGAACGCTTGACGGAGGACTGAACCTGGTCAACGAGGATAAGGACGGACAACTGACGTTCTACAACAAGCAACACGGTTTCAAGCACTACCCTTCCTATGGTCTCTATACTGAGGTGCGCAACATCGTAGAAGACCAGGAGGGTCGAATCTGGATAGGTACCATCGACGGACTGATGAGCATTGAAAGCAACTTCAAGCGTCCTGAGCAGATACACTTTAAGACCTATCGCGACCAGCCTGAAGCCTTGTTTGCCAACAACGATATCTATACGCTCTATCGCGACCAGACAGGCCAGATATGGATAGGAGCCTTCGGAGGTGGACTGCAGAAACTGGGAGAAGGACCATTAGGACCACGTGAAGGACTTCGCAACGATGTCATCTACTCCATTACCGAAGACCTGCACGGACGTCTCTGGCTAGCCACTGAGGCTGGTCTGTCGTGCTATAACCAACAGACGGGGCGCATCCGCAACTTCAATCGCTACGACGGTATACCTCATGTGGAGATGGAAGAGGCTTCTGCTATGTGCAGCACAGACGGCCATCTATGGATAGGTGCCAAGACGGGCATACTGACCTTCAGTCCAGACCAGTTGCAGACCAGCAAGACCAACTACCCCACCTTCATCATCGACGTAACAACGGACAACCAGCCATACGTTGGCGAGAGAGCACTACCCTATAGCGACGAGATAGAACTGGAGCACGACCAGAACTCGTTCATCATCGAGTTTGCCGCCCTGAAATTCCAGGACCACTCACAGATCAGCTACCGCTATCAGCTGGAGGGCTACGACCGTGACTGGCATTACGCTGGTCCACACCGTATTGCTTCCTACAACGAGGTACCTCCAGGTAACTACACCTTCGTTGTAGAAGCCATCGACGATGCCAACCCCCTACTGCAGTCGTCAGCCCGTATGACAATCCACATCCTGCCACCTTGGTGGGCTACCTGGTGGGCATACCTCATCTATCTGTGCATCGCAGCACTCATCGCCTGGCTCATCGTCCGCACCATGCTGAAGATGAACCGTATGCGCAACGAGATATACATCAGCCAACGACTGGCTAAGCTGACCTCAAAGCCTGATGAGGGCGACGAGTTCATCGACCGGCTGCACCATGTCATCCGTCAGAACATCGCCAACAGCGACTTCAACATCGACGATATGGCTGCCGAGATGGGGCTCTCGCGCTCCGCATTCTATAAGAAGGTAAAAGGCCTGACGGGTTTTGCACCCGTCGACCTCATCAAGGAGTTCCGCCTCAGCCATGCTGCCGAACTCCTGAAAACCACCAACCTCAACATCACCGAAGTAGCCTTCCGCTCAGGATTCAAAGACCCCGGCTACTTTGGCAAGTGTTTCCGCAAGCGCTACGGCATGTCGCCACGCGAATACGTTAAGGAGTAAAAAGCCCTCATCCCTCCCATAATTTCTGCAAACGCCCTTCCACAAAGGGTTTCAGTAAGGGAGAGATACTTCTAATCCCTCCCAAATCTCTCCCGTCACCTCTCCCATTACCTCTCCCATCAGGTTTATGCAGCGGAGGGATGAAGGGAGGGATGACGGGAGAGATTTGGGAGGGATGACGGGAGAGATAAAAAACCAAAAGTCCTTTATTTACTGGGGTTTCGAAGGGATAAAGGGAGAGATGAGCCTGTTTTCGAAAAAAACTATTTTTTATAAGAGGAAGCCACTTCACAAGCAAAAGGTGGCACCTATATAGAACCTGGCTTGAGCGATATTCCCAACGTGGGAATACTTAGTTCCCAAGGTGGGAATAACATGTTCCCAGCCTGGGAATATAAGAACAGGCTCCGCAAACGAATCGCGGAGCCTGCTTCTTTATAGAGTGATTACTGATTATTCAGCAAGTGGGTCGAAGGTACCGTTGGCACCGCCGTTGTTGTAGTCCTGCCAACCGATAGTCTGGGGCAGCTTCTTGTTGTGACTCTGCGCACCGCTCGACAAGCCGAGGAGATAGTACTTCGGACGGAAGTTGATGTACAAGGGGTTGTGCTGTGAGTCGCGAGCATCGCCCAGCTTGTAGGTCGTCACCAGGTTTTCGTTGTACCAGGCCTTCAGCTCAGCCAACTGGTCGTTGAGGTTTTCGCCAGAGAAGTTAACACCTGCGGGACGCTCTACGCCTGCCTTCAGCAAGGGGTCGCCGTCCCACTGTGTGGTACCTACGCCAAACTTGTCGCCTGTGCGGAACTCGACGTTCTCACGACGCTGACCGTTCATCGGGGTGAATCCCAACCAGGTGCAGGTGTTGCCACCCCAGCCGGTGAGTGCCCACGAAGAGGGCTGTCCGTCGACCTGACCCGTACCGCCGTCGAAGAGCATCCAGCGACGCATATCGTCGAAGCGCTTGCCCTCGTAGGCAAACTCTATCTGGCGCTCGTAGAGGATAGCTGACATACAGGTAGCCTGATCGCTGGCCAGATTTGTCTGCAGACCGTAGTTATCGTCAGCCTTGTAGCCCACACGAGCCCTGATTTGCTGCAGAATCTGCACGGCCTCGTCCATGTGGCCTGCCATGCAGGACACCTCTGCCAGGTTCAGCAGAACCTCAGCATAGCGAAGCTCGATGAGGGGAGCTGCAGAGTAGAAGGGAGCTGCGCCCTTGGTGTCGGAGCCTACATACTGATAGAGTGGTGAGCCGTTGACATCGAGGTCGTCGCTCTTCTTACGTACATAGACGCTCTGCTTGCTGCTCAACAGGTTGTCGGCACCATAGGAGTTGCCACTCTCGGGGTTGCCCTGGTCGTCGGTGCTGGTGTACCATACGTAGTTCCACAGCACATAGTCCTTACCGCCGTTATAATAGGGGTTGTGAGCGTCGCGAACGGTAGCATCGCCACTATAGGGCCAACGGAAGCCAGGGAAGGCGAAGGTGCGATAGAAACGCGGGTCGCGGTTCATGTAGGGAGCTGACTCGTCGTAGAGGTACTTACTGCGCTCCAGCTTGGAATAGGTGTTGGCATAGGTCCTGCTGCCTGTGCTTAATGCGGTCAGGGTATTCAGGTTGGAAATCTTACCGTCGCGCATGGGGAAGAGCTCGATGAGAGCCAGTCCGGCACGCTTGCCGCTACCACCGGTGTTGGCGGGACGGATGGCGCGCTCCCATGCGTTGTTACGCTGGTTGTCCAGACCGTCACCTGCGATGTTGTTGTAGAGTCCTACAAAGACAGCCTCGGGGTTGACACCCTGTGTGAGGAACTGGCCAGCGAAGTCGGAACCGTTGATGTTGCTGCTGGTCTGGTAGAGTCCATAGCCACAAGCCTTGATGTCTTCCAAATCTGACTTCATCTCTGTGTAGGCATTCTGCCAACGAGTTTGGTCGTTAGCACGGTTGAACAGCGGGCTTGCCCACAGCAACAGCACGCGGCCCTTCAGTGCCAGCGCGGTGCCGGAGGTGACACGTCCGTAGTCGCTGCCCGTCCATCCGCCATTCATGGTGGCAGAAGCCAGCAGCGTGGCAGACATCTCAAGGTCTGAACAGATGAACTCGATGGTAGCCTTGGTGGTAGAACGCTCGGTGTAGTTATCCTCTACGGGGTCGAGCACGTCGGTGACGATGGGCACGCCGCCATACCACTTCACCAGATTGTAGTAGCACCAGGCACGGAAGAAGTAAGCCTGTCCGAGCAACTGGGCCTTCTGCTCATCATTAAGCGTGCTTCCGCTGACCCCTTTGATGAAGTCGTTGATGTTACGGATGCGGCCATAGACGGCATTCTGGATGTTGTTGTGAGTTCCCATGAAATAGTCGGGTACTGCATTGGACGTACTCATCGAAGTCAGCTCAATATCTGGATTGACGAAGTTGCTGAATCCGGTGTATTCTTCAGTAGAGCCACCGGCAATATCGTTAGCGCCAATAGAGACTGACAGATAGTTGGTTCCCTCTGTCAGGTCGGCCACCTGCGGCAGACACCAAGCGTAGAGGTCGTTCATACGGGCATTGGCTCCCTCGATATAGTTATACATATCGGCCGTCACATTGTCATAGTTCTTCTTGTCCTGCAGGAATTGGTCGCTACAAGCCGAAAGGGCGAGAACAGACACGAGACCGAAACTGAAATATTTTATTACTCTTTTCATAATCTTTAGTCTTTAAATATTAGAACGACAGATTGAGACCGATATCCCACTTGCGCAGGGTAGGATAGTTGCCGTAAGTGCCGGCCATTGGGCTGGTGAACTTCTCAGGATAGGGGTTGTAGAAGTTAAGCAGGTTCTGGCCGGTAACGTTGATACGTACATTCTTCACACCCACGCTCTTGAACCACTTGTTAGGTAGGGTGTAAGCCAAGGTCAGACGGCTCAGGCGCACGCTGGCAGCGCTGACGCGCCAGAAGCTGGATGCTACGGAGTTGATGCCGTAGGCCAGGTTGGGATACTGGGCATCGCGGTTCTGCTTTACAACCACATTGCCGCTACCGTCTAAGACATCCTGATAGGAATACATATTGTCGGGATTCCAGAATGACGGCATGTTATAATACTCGATATTGGAGCTTGAAGGTACGCTGATGGCTGCAGAAGGCAGTGTGGTGTATCCACCCCAGCTGGCACCGAACTGAGCGGTGAGGGCGAGGCCCTTCCAGTCGGCATGCAGATTGATGGTGACGCCGTAAGGGTTGCTGCGGTTTGACAGACATACCTGGTCGTTGGCACTGTCGACAATGCCATCAGGACCGTCGTAGGTGCCTGTCGCTTCATTGTAAGCACCGCGTACATCCTTATAGATGAGCATACCTGGGCGAACCTTGTCCTTGGTCATACCCATATAAGAGGTGATGTTATACTTCTCGAAGTATTCCTCGATGTCCTGGAACGAACGGAACATGCCGATGCACTGCATACCCCAGGTACCGATGTCAGTACGGCCACCCTTCTGAATCTGACGATAGATATACTCGTTGGCGAAGTCCATCATCAGCACTTCGTTGTCGTGATAACCCGTGTTCAGACCTATGCGATACTTGAAGTCCTTACCAATCTTGTCGCGCCAGGTGATGCCAAGCTCCCAACCCCAGCTGTTCATCTCGCCGAGGTTCTGCGAGGCAGACTGCGTACCGATGGTGGTTGGAATCTCCTGTGCCAGATTCAACAGCATCTCACGGTTCTTTTCGAAATAGTAGTCGAAGTTGACAGCCAGACGCTTGTTCAATACCTGGAAGTCGAGACCGATGTTGGTCTTGTACGACTTGTCCCAATGTACATCCTCGTTGACTGCAGAATTGTTCTTGTTGAAGGTGATGCGGTTGCCCGAGTCGTTGCTCACACCTGTTCCGAAGACGGGACCACGGTTGGCATCCTGTGCATATATCTGCATCCACTGCCAGGCGGCGAGGTTGTCACGACCGGTGAGACCCCAGCTGACGCGAAGCTTCAGGAAGTCGACAAACTTCAGTGCCTGGATGTTCTGCCACCAAGGCTCCTCGCTGACAACCCAACCGGCAGAGATAGCGGGGAAGGTACCCCAGTAGTTCTCGGGTGCGAACTTGGTAGAGGCATCCGAACGGAGCAGGAACTCGAACAGGTAACGGTCGGCGTATGCATAGTTGATACGTCCGATGTACGACAGCGTACCACTCTCAGAACGGGTGAACACCGTAGTCATCTCACCGTCGGCAGAGTTGTACTGGCCTGTGGTGAAGGGGTAGGGGTTCTCACGCTGGCCTACCAGGTATTCGCTCTCAGCCTCCGATTTCTCGATAGAGAACAGGGCGCTAACGTGGTGCTTGTCGAAGTCACGAGCATACTGGGCTGTGAAGTTCATCTGGTAGTTGTCGGTACGTGTCATCGTACGATACAGCATGTTACCATTGTTGGTATTGATGGCATTGAAATTGGTTTCAAAGTCGAGATAGTCGTAGGTGGGGTCATCGCCGCTGGTAGGTGTGTAGAGGTGCTGACCGCTGCCATAGCGACGGTTCATCGAGTAGAGCGTGAAGCTCGAACCATACTGGTTGGTCTTATCGTTGTTGATACTCTTCGAGTAAGAGAAGCGCAGCTTCAAGCCCTTCAGTATGTTGCTCCAACCGAAATCGTAGCTCAGGCTGGCATTGATGTTCGAGTTGTTGGTCATGCTGCGGCTGTAGTCGCCGTTGTTCTGCAGCACGTCGAAGTTGTAGAGCTGATTCTGGTTGCGCTGACCACCACTGACACCGTAAGCGGGAATGGGATGACCATCCACATACTCAGGGATGTAGTAGGGGCGGGTCAGCAACAGATTGTAGTCTTTCTCGTTGCCAGAGCCACCGACCTTCACCAGCGGTGTGTTCTTCTTGCCGTAGTCACCGCTGACGGTGAGGTTGGCTGTCAGGTAGTTGCTGATCTTCACGTCGACACCGGCGCGATAGTTCCAACGGTCGTAGTCGAGCTTGCCGAGGTTACCATCCTGCTTGAAGTAGGTGACACCTGCAAAGTAGCTCACCTTGTCGGTAGCACCGCTAACGTTCACTGCGTGACGGGTGGTGTAACCAGTCTTCCAATACTTGTCCAACAGGTCGTAGTTGAGTGCTCTCATAGCCTCCAGTTCATCAGCCTGGAACAGGGCGGTAGTCTTGTTGAGCGAGGTGTTGGTGGGGTCGGCAGCTGCGATAGCGTTGTACAGACGACCGTAGTCGTAGGCACTCAGCATGTTGGGACGAGTGACCTCATCCGTGATACCGATAGAGCCGCTGTAGCTGATGCTGGGAGCACCAACCTTACCTTTCTTCGTGGTGACGAGGATGACACCGTTAGCAGCACGAGCACCATAGACGGCTGCCGAAGCATCCTTCAGCACGGAGATGCTCTCCACCTCAGAGGGGTCAAGGTTGTTGAAGGCCTCGGCACCGAGGTTCTGGGTGCTATTGCCTACCTTCACGTCGTTAGGATAGATGTAGCCATCGATGACGAACAGGGGCTGCTGGGCAGTAGAACCGACTTCTCCCAAAGAGCCTACGTCACGAATCGACAGACGGGCGTTCTCACCAGGACGGGCGTCACCACCGCTGACCGACAGACCGTTGACCAGTCCGGAGAGCGACTGTCCCAGTCCGCCATTGGCAAGGTCTTGGATATCATCGACCTCAACCGTCGATACCGAACCGGTGAGGTGGGCTTTCTTCTGTGTGCCGTAACCTACGACTACCACTTCTTCGAGCGTCTGCTTGTCCTCTTGCAGCGATACGGTACCACCGGCCTTGACGGTCAGGGGCATGTAGCCGATATAGGAGATTGTGACCTTTGAGCCAGCAGGAGCCGAAATCTTATAATTACCATCCATATCGGTGACGGTAGCGTTCTTCGTTCCAGCTACTGTTACCGTTGCACCAATCACGGGTTCGCCAAGCTCGTCGAGCACCGTACCCGTAATGGTCTGGTTCTGAGCCAGAGCCGATGCCGAGCACATCAGCATCAGACTGAGGCATAAGGTTTTCATATATTTCTTCATAATCTTTACCTTTTTACTTTTTAACCTTTTTACTCTTTAGGGCAGCCAACGGGGGTCACCGGTCTTACGGGCTATCTGCGTTGCACCACTGATGGTGAAATCGCCAATAGCGGGGTTGGCAAACTGTGGGTCTTCCTCGATGATGGTACCAGAGGTGTCATAGTTCTGGGGATCCTGGAAGGTACCGTCGTTCTTCATGTAGGTGTTGTTGTTGAACTTGGCACCGGGCTGGTTGGCGCGACCGTGCAGGAAACGACGGGGAACGCTACCGCTGGTAGAGCAGTCGTAGAAGATGCAGTCGGTCATAATCCAGTAGGAGTAGGTCTTGGCTTGCATACCATTATAGTTGCCCCACTGTCCGCTGTTCCATGTAACATGATAGAACGTTGAGTTGGTGTAGTTCACCGAGTTGGTGGCTGTGCTCTGTGCTGGCGTGTTGTCAACATACAGGTCGGGAGCTTTGGCCATACCAGCCTGATAGAAATACTTGTAGTCGAAAGCCCAGTCGGGGTCCTCGTAGAATGTGCAGGCATTGACGGTGAGGTTATTGATTTGTCCAGCCTTATTGGTCCAGAACACACCGCCTCCGATGTTTGCCGAAGGAGTCAGGCGTACCACGCAGTTGTCGACCAACAGGTTGTCCACCCACGTCTTGACGGCATTGTCCCAGAAGAAGTAGCCGTTGACGTTGTTGAAGTTACAGCTGACAATGGTGATGGGGTCTGCAATGTATGCTCCCGACCACTTGTACAGCGATGGGTCAATGGTGTTGGCTGCAGCTACTGTCGTCTCCTTGCTGAAGGCAAACACACCCGTCGAACTCGACATTCCACCGCATTCGAAGTCAATGTACTTGATGTTCATCTGTGCAGTGGTGGTAATGCCTGACGTAGCGTCGGTATAGGTAATCACAGGGTGATTGCTCTTGCTGTTGGAGCGCAGCGTGACGCGCTTGGCGTCAAAGTCGAGCACACCACTGACGGTGTAAGCCTTACCGCCCTCGAGGTCGTAGTTGAGCATTTCGTTGACTGCCGTCTCGGGGATGGGGTTGGCAGCAAACCACTCGTTCAGGTCGGTTCCGCCAGGAATGGTCGTGTACGTCGGGGTGAACGTAGAATACTCCTTGACCGTCGTATCGGTAGCATCGGTATTACCCTTCTTTGTATTACCCAAAGTTAAAATGGTCAACTTGTAGTTGACATCCTCCTCACGCTTGCTTGTAACAGAACAGCCATCGACGATACTATCGTTGATGACGGGGGTCTCAGGATTGCTGACATCAATAAGGTTGACGCGATAACCACCAGCTCCCATTACTACAGGCCATGAAATGGTCTGCGACTTACCATCGGCACTGGGCGTAATCGTAATTTTATCAGCAGATATTGATGACACCTGCGAATTCGACACACCGTTGTCAAACGATTCATCGTCAAAACCATCCTTAGCGCACGATGCAAGGAAGATGGCACTGACTCCTGTTAGAGCCAGCGTGCAAATCTTACTGCACGTAAAGAAATGATTCTTTTTCATAAGCATTTTAGTTAGTAATTAATTGTATTTGTTCTCTTTTTATTCTTTTTGGAATATCTCCTTCAGGTAGGCCACGTTGGTCGAGAAGTTGCCTCGGACGTTCCTGACGTCTTGGGCATTACGGCTTCGTTCTACAACTAGCCAGCCTGTCCATCGCATCTTGTCGAGCGTCTTCTTGACACGTCGCAGGTCGATGCGAGGGTCTTTGTCGAGCGTGACGCTGTCGGTTAGCGAGGCGTGAATCTGGGCAATACGTTCACGTCCCAGCTTCTTCAGCTCCTTGCAGGGGTCTTGTTTCTGGTCGACGGCATCCTGCAGGTTGTAGTAGAGCTTGATACCTGGGCTGTCGATTTCCTTTAATAAAGAAATGTTCGCGCACGCAGGAAGACCCGTCCGGATGGCAATCGTCTTGCCATGAGCAGTAGCCATCTGCCCTACCTCACGTAAGCGACGTACCATTTCGTCGTGGGCTGTGCCTGGCTGTTTCCACTCATCACCACTACCTCCGAGGGGGAGGAAAGCGATAGTGGCACCCATTACATCCATCGACTGCAGGCAGTCTGAAATAAGTTCCTTGTAGTTCTCACGAGCCAAGAAACTCTGGGCAAAGAAGCCAGACATCGCCATAGAGGGTACCGCTATACCCAGCGAGTCGGCAGTACGACGGAACAACTGCTGGAAATGGGGCTCACGCAGCTTGTTGTCGAAGAGGACACGCTGTCCCAGCGGTCCCATGTCGACCTCGATTCCATCGGCTTTAATGTCTTTGGCAAGCTGGAATTCGCCTATCTTCTGGCGTTTCAGCATCATCCAGTCGCAGGCAGCCACACGGTATTTCGGTTGTGCCAAAACACCAAAAGGCCATGCTGTCAGCATCGCCAAAACCCCTAAAATAAGGTGTTTCCGTAGATTTGATTTGCCCATTTAGTAGCTACAAACTATATAGTTTCACATCATTTAAGACGTTTTAAGACATCAAATGTAACCAAAATCCTCGTTTTTCTTCATTTTTTCAGATAAGGGGCAAAGGCACGGTCGTACTCTTCGCTCTCACCAAGCCTGCCATTGATGAGACAAACGAGCATGATTTTACCCTTGAAACAGATGGCTTCATCGGAGGCGCGATAGATGTCCTGATGGAAAATATACTTAAAACCATCCTTCTCTATCCATAGCCTTGAGATAAACTCATCGTCGCAACGCAAAGGCGACTTATACTCCAGTTGCATGCGAGCCACCACAGCATCGACGCCCCGTTCGTGCATCTCGGCAAAGCTCAGTCCACAGTGCTTCAGAAACAGGTGGCGCGTATGCTCCGTATAGTGCAAATAGTTGGCATTGTTCACTATTCCTTCGATGTCGCACTCGTAGTCGCGCACCTCCATTCTGGCTTCGAAAACGTAATTTCTCATATCTCTAAACT
>ERZ842401.5941-NODE-5941-length-13266-cov-3.683521_pt1 | contig 13266 bp, 13 predicted proteins | sample MGYA00521270_ERZ842401 | MGnify/ENA primary metagenome ERZ842401 (study PRJEB31892, sample SAMEA3878208) | bioreactor metagenome | biome: Moose rumen | place: Sweden | collected 2011-10 | study: EMG produced TPA metagenomics assembly of the PRJEB12797 data set... | reverse complement strand
TGCCGTCATCAATTCATCGAGCCATCAGAATACAGCCAGAATGGACGAAATAGTGGACCCTGCCAGCTGATAGCAAGAAGTCTCGTCAACTGCAAGAAAGCTTTTCATGCTGAAGCCGTGCAGTTTTTCTCGGAAGGTATGTTCAATGCGACTGAAATATGCTATACTTGCCGCGTCAAGGAGTTGCCATGCCGATTAAAATTGACGCAGATCTGCCTGCATTCGCCACGCTTGAAAAAGAAAACATCTTCGTGATGACCAACGAACGGGCTGCCAAACAGGACATCCGCCCGCTGGAAATTGCCATCGTCAACCTTATGCCCACCAAGCAGGAAACCGAAACCCAGCTGCTCCGCCTTCTTTCAAACACGCCGCTGCAGATAAACATCTCTCTGATACAGATTGCGGGCCACATTTCCAAGCATACTTCTGCTGACCACCTTGACCGCTTCTATGTCTCATCGGCAGACATACTCTCAAAAAAATTCGACGGCATGATTATCACTGGCGCACCTGTGGAGCAGCTTCCCTACGAGCAGGTTGACTACTGGGAAGAACTCTGCAAAATCATGGATTACGCCAAAAAGAACGTATTCTGCACGCTCTACATCTGCTGGGGAGCGATGGCGGGGCTGTACCACCTCTACGGCATTAAAAAGCACTTTGTCAGGAGAAAGCTTTCCGGCATCTATTATTCCAAGCTCATAGAACCGAAAGAACCGCTGCTGAGGGGCTTCGACGACTTTTTCCCTGTTCCCACCTCCCGCTATACCACCATCCGCACTACGGACATCAAGGCAAATCCCTCACTCCAGCTGCTTGCGCAGTCCGTGGTGAGCGGTATGACAATCGCAAAGTCCAGAGACAACCGCTCCATCTTTATGACGGGCCACCTTGAATATGACACAGACACGCTTGCCAAAGAATACCTGAGGGACATAAAAAAAGGACTTGAAATCCAGATGCCCGAAAACTACTTTACCGACAACGACCCCGCCAAGCCGGTATATTCTACCTGGCGCAGTACGGCTCACCTCTTTTACTCAAACTGGCTCAACTACTACGTCTACCAGGCAACACCTTACCGCCTCGGAGACATAAGCGGGAGCGGCTTTTAAGCAGAGCTAGTGGCAGTGGATAAAGGTCAGCTCGTGCTTGTTATAATTTAAGTGCACAACACGGCTGTGAGGAATGGCGCTGAATTCTGCCACGAGCTTCCAGTCTACGGCTCCCTGCATCTTGATAGTGCATATCATATTGCGGGTAAGGCCGCTTTCAAGCCATAGCCGCATCCAGCCAAGCAAGCGCTCTGGATAGCAGATAACATCGCTGAACACCCAGTCACACGCTCCCACTTCCTGCGGGGTGAGCGTAAAGGCATCGTGTACACGGAATTCCACCAGAGAATTTGCCATGAGCGAAGGGGCAAGCTCCGTCCTGTCCACAGCAAAGACCTGCGCCCCTAGCCCCGCGAGCACCCACGTCCACCCGCCGGGACATGCCCCTGCTTCAAAGCAGCGTTGCCCCGCATGAGGCAGTTCCACAGAGAAAAAATGGCGGGCAAGGCAAAGGCTTTCCTGCAGCTTAAGGTAAGCGCGGCTCGGCGGATTTTCATGGTCTTCTACCCATACAATGGCGCCTGCGGGCAGACAGCTGCTCGTCTTTGCAGAAGCAAGGAGTGTGTTGCCGTCAAGCAGCGTGTATAGCCCGATGGGGGAAGAAGGAATCTGATAGGGAAAAAGCTTTGCTTTTAGATTGATATGCGGCAGCTGCTCCTGTATGAGGGCAGCGCGCCGAAAGTTGGAAAACTGGTATGGAGCCCAAGAGCGCTGCACGGAACGGAGGGCAGAAGCAGCTTCTTTAATAGAAGAAAAATGCACAATAAACGGTCCAAGCATAGCGTCCCTGCACCACCAAGGAACATCGGCGCCTTCAAATTCAGGAAGATAGAGCAAATCCCCGTATTCTTGGACTGGCTGGGAAGGAAAACGCGCCGAAAGCTCCTCGCAAAGCAACGCCTTCATCTCTGGAAAAGCAAGAAAGGCTGCGCCGGATTTCGGTTCAACAGAAACAGGCATCAGCAGGAAACAAAAACAGGCTGGGGTTCAATAATCAGGTTGAAAATACTATCGTCATCCTGCATATCAAGATCCAGATGTTTGATATAATCTTCCAAGGCAAGCGTACCGGGCGAACGGAGAAATGTAAAGCCAACTTCCGTCTGGCCATCAACAGTCTTCACCCACTGGGGATGGGAAATCAAAAACAGGGACGTCATTTCGTCCTGATTCATCACTTTGATACGGAGCTCATAATCATTCTCCATATCCACATGGACGGGGATAGGAAAGCGCACTTTGCAACCTTTAAGGCTGATGTCATTCAGTATGCCGGGAAGCGTACTCAAGCCCTTCACCTCTACATAGCCGCAGTCATCAAAGCGCGCATTCCTCCTCTGTTCTCTACTCATAACCTCCGTATTATGTACTTTTATACATAAAAGGTCAAGCGACTATTTCACCGCGTCCGCACTGCCCACAAGGCACATCCATTCGGCTTCGGCACAGAGCGTGTCGCCCACAAATGCCTTGCCAGACTGTTTGACCATACGGGGAGACACACGCAGGTTTGTCACCTCCATGCAGACTGTGTCTCCGGGACGCACCTGATGGCGGAACTTCACCTTGTCCACAGTAGCAAGGAAGAAGAGGCTGCCTTCGGCGAACTTCTTCTGGTAGCTCAATGCGGCACCACCGCCCTGAGCCATAGTTTCAATCAGGATGACGCCCGGCACGACGGGGTATTCGGGGAAATGACCCTTGAAGAAGAAGTCTTCCTCCGTAAATTTCCGTGTGCACACGCAGCCATTCTCGTCAAAGCTTTCTATGCTGTCCACAAAGAGGAATGGCTTTCTGTGCGGGAGCAGGGATTCAATGTCTGTCGTCACTGCCATCAGAGTCCCCTATTTCAGCTTTCTGAACACAACAATACCGTTGTGGCCGCCGAAACCAAAGTTTCCGCTCATAGCGACATCCACCTTGCAGTCAATGCCCTTGTTCGGCGTATAGTCCAGATCGCAGCCGCCTTCCACGTCAGGCTCGTCAAGGTTGATTGTGGGCGGGATGAAATCATCCTGAATGGTCTTTACCGTGATGAGGGCTTCCAGCGCACCCGCGTTGCCAAGGCAGTGCCCCGTCATGCTCTTTGTGGAAGATATGTGCAGCTTCTTCGCAGCCTCGCCAAAGGCAAGGTGCAGCATCTTTGTCTCTCCAGCATCATTGAGCTTGGTGCTTGTACCGTGGGCGTTGTAGTACTGTACATCGGCGGGAGAAACACCTGCATCCTTCATTGCAAGCGTCATGGCACGTGCGCCGATGATGCCAGAGGGATCGGGTGCCGTCAGGTGATAGGCATCGCTTGAAGCACCATAACCCACCAGCTCCGCATATATCTTTGCACCGCGGGCCTTTGCATGCTCGTATTCTTCCAACACGAGAATTGAAGCACCCTCGCCCATCACAAAGCCGTCACGCTGTTTATCAAAGGGGCGGCTGGATTTTTCAGGCGCATCAACCCACTTAGAGCTGAGCGCATGGAGCACGGTAAAGCCGATGTTGGCAAAGCCGTTCTCCGTGGACTCAGCGCCACCGGTCAGCACAATGTCGCTCCGTCCACAGCGGATGTTATCCAGCGCATTGCCGATTGCATCGGTTCCAGACGCACAAGCAGTGGCAATCGTGTGAGTTGCGCCGTGCAGGCCAAATGCCATGCTGATGTTGGCTGCCGCCTCGTTGGGGATGAGCAGGGGCACCGTCATCGGCGGAATGCTTGTCATGTTCGACTTAAAATAGCGGCCAAGGCTGTCCTCTGTCACCTCGAAGCCGCCAATGCCAACACCGAGATACACGGCAGTGTTGTCAAGCATATCCTTTTTTTCAGTCAGCGCGGCATCATCAAGCGCCATCTTTGCCGCGGCAACGGCATACTTTGAAAAACGCGCCATTTTGCGGGCAGCCTTGGAATCCATATATTTATCTGCCTCGAAGTTCTTAACCTCGGCATCATACTTGACCTTGAAGGGAGATGCATCATAGTGGGTGATATTCGCAATGCCACTCTTTCCTGCCTTCACGGCAGCCCATGTCTCCTCAACACTGTTACCTACGGGAGAAACACAGCCAAGTCCGGTTACAACTACTCTACGCATATTCGCTACTAAAAATAAAAAGTTGCTTTTAAAAATCAGTTCAGCAGCCCATGCCGCCATCTACACCCAGAACCTGTCCGGTGATATACGTGCTCATATCGCTCGCAAGGAAGAGGGCTGCATTGGCAACATCTTCTGTCTTGCCCGCACGCTTGAGCGGAATCTGCTCCACCCACGTCTTGCGGATATCCTCTTTCACAGCCTGCGTCATATCGGTATCGATAAAGCCGGGCGCTATGCAGTTTACGCGCACGCCGCGTCCGCCCACTTCCTTGGCAAGGGACTTACTGTATGCGATGAGACCGCCCTTGCTTGCCGCATAGTTCACTTGCCCCGCACCGCCGTGAATGCCCACGATGCTCGTCATATTGATGATGCTGCCGGCACGCTTGCGGATCATATCATTGCTCACAATCTGCCCCACAAGGAAAGCCGCAGTAAGGTTGACGGCAAGCACCGCATCCCAGTCTTCCTTCTTCATGCGAAAGCTCAGCGTGTCGCGCGTAATGCCCGCATTGTTCACCAGCACATCAAATCCACCAGCTTCGGCAAGGGCAGCTTTGACGGCGGCGGTGAGCGCATCGGCATTGCCCGCATCCGCATAGATTTCATGGAATGCAGTTCCGTGTTCGCGAGCGAGCTGTTCCAGCTCAGCCTTTCCGGCAGACTCATGGGTGCACAGCCCCCACACCTCCGCACCTTCCAGCATGAACTGCTCTGCAATTTTGCGTCCAATACCCCGCGAAGAGCCGGTGACAAGTGCCTTTTTATGCTCTAAAATCATATCCTTTTCCTTTTTTATTCAATTTCTTCTATAATATTATGAAAGCGCCTTTATTCCTTCCGCCGTGTTGACTGAAACACAGGCAAGCGTAGTGCCAAAATCTGTCTGGGACCACAGTCCGGTAAGCACTTTGCCGGGACCGGGTTCAAGCACCTGCCACTCGCTGCCGGAATCGTTTTTGATGATAGAGGAAAGCACTGCTTCTTCGTCAGTCCACAACACGGGGTGCGTCAGGTGCAGTACGGCAGAGGATTTTACTTCTTCGCCGGAAACAGCCTGTTTACCCGTCACGTTGCTGAAAAGCGGAATTTTCGGCTCGGCAAAAGTCACCGAGGCAAGGACTTTCTCAAAGCCTTCCGCCGCTTTCTGCATAAGCGGGCAATGGAAAGGACCTGCAACCCTCAGCCTGATGGCGCGGCGCGCACCTGCTTCCATGGCAGCCTTTTCCGCCGCTCCCAAGGCATCAAAGGTGCCGCTGATAACAGTCTGTTTGCTGGAATTCATATTGGCAGCATAGGCATCAGGAATGCCGTCTGCAATCTCTTTTACTTTTTCGGGGGGAAGGCCGAGGATGGCACTCATACCGGGGGCGTGCCCTTCATTTGCGGCGGCAATTTCTTCACAGACCTGCTGCATGATGAGCCCGCGCTGCCGCACGACTTTTATGACATCCTCAAAAGAAAGTACGCCTGCGGCATAGAGCGCGGGGAACTCGCCAAGGCTGAATCCCATAGCGGCGGCAGCTTCAATGCCCCTGTCTTTGAGCGCCGCCATGATGGCAAGGGATGCTGCAGTGATGGCAAGCTGACTGTTGTCGCTGCGGCTGAGCGTAGCAGCATCAGACTCCCACAGCAACTTCGGCATATCAACACCGACCAGTGCAGAAACATCGTCTATTACTTTTCTTGCAGACGGAAATGCTTCTGCCACATCCTTCACCATGCCGGGAGCCTGTGCGCCCTGGCCCGGAAACAAAAACGCATATTTCTTAGCCATACGTACCTCTTTATGACAAATTATGTCAATTTGTCATAACATTGTCAATGGGGCTTTTGCATTAACTTGAAATGCATAGGAGCCGTCCGCACCCATTTCGAGACAAAGAAAGGCACGGGCGGAGGATAGCTGCAGAATCAAAAGCAGGAATGCCAAGCAGAACATGAACATGCTCCGCAAGCTTGCGTTTAATATCATCAGAATTTAGAAGACGACGGTTTCATCAAAACCTGCCCTGAGTGCAATTATGTTCCAGTGCCTTATGAATCCTGCTCAACTTTGTAAGATTTTATATCAAAATTGATTTCCGTGTGTATTATGAACGATGACAGTATTTATTTAGATGACTTTTTTCCAATAAAACCGCCCTACCCCATTGCATTTTTTTTTCAAATACAGTATAGTAAATTATCTTTTATGGGGATATAGCTCAGTTGGTAGAGCATTTGGTTCGCAATCAAAGGGTCGTCGGTTCGACTCCGATTATCTCCACACAGAAGCCCGATGGAAAATCAATCCAGCGGGCTTTTTCATGCTATTGTCATAGCTTCTTCCCATACACTTCCATTCCGTGCTATGATATATGCCGCTATGAACCTGCTATCCATCAACAACCTTGCAAAAATAGGGCGGGAAGAGCCGCTGTTTACCGGAGTGAGCTTCGGGCTTGACGAGGGGCACAAGGCCGCGCTCATCGGGCGCAACGGCACGGGCAAATCAACCCTGCTCAACACGATTGCGGGCGTGCTCCAGCCTGACGAGGGCACGGTGGTCATCAACAACGAGGCGGGGGTGTCCTACCTGCCGCAAAATCCGCCATTCAATCCAGAAGACAGCATACGCGACCACATATTCGCCTCGCACTCGCCCAAGCTTGAAATCATACGCAAGTACGAAGAGCTCTGCGATATGATGGCGGACATTCCTTCCCCCGCCGTGCAAAAGCAGCTGGACACGCTCACCACCCAGATGGAACAGGGAGACCTGTGGAACTATGAGGCGCAGGTACAATCCATACTCGGCGTCTTAGGCATAAATGATATGACGCGCCGCATGGGAGAGCTTTCAGGCGGCATGGTAAAGAAGGTGGCACTCGCACAGGTGCTTGTGGAGGACACAAAGCTGCTCTTGCTGGACGAGCCCACAAACCACCTCGACATCACCACCATTGCATGGCTGCAGGACTATCTGGTGGAAACAAAGCGCGCCGTGCTCATGGTAACCCACGACCGCTACTTCCTTGACGCCGTGTGCAACCATATCTACGAGCTTGCCCGCCACAAGCTCAAGCTCTACGTGGGCAACTATTCAAGCTACCTTGAAAAGAAAGAAGTGGAAGCGGAGATTGAGGCAAACACGGAACGGCGCATTGAAAGCGTCCTGCGCTTTGAGCGTGACTGGCTCTTGAGAGGTCCCTGCGCACGGGGCACCAAGGCAAAGGCGCGCATCCAGCACGATATGGCGCTCATCAACCGCGAAAAATTTCAGGCGGACAAGGGCTTTAGTTTTGAGGTGGCGGGGCGCAGGCTTGGCGGCAAGGTGCTGGAGCTGCACCGCATCACAAAGAATTTCTCCAAGGGCTACGCAAGCGCAGGGAAAGGAGTCCCCGTCATCAGGGATTTCAGCTATACCTTTACCAAGGGCGAGAAGATAGGCATCTTTGGCGACAACGCCACGGGCAAGACCACCCTGCTCAACATCATCACGGGAACCATAGCTCCCGACGAAGGAAGCGTGGTCATGGGGCAGAACACAGCGATAGCCTACTACCAGCAAAACCCCGTGTTCCCCAAGCTTGACATGACGGTGCTTGACTACGCAAGAGAGGCGGCGGAAGTGATGCAGCTCAACGACGGCACTAGCCTGGGGGCGAGCCTCTTCCTTGAACAGTTTGGCTTTACGGGCAAAATTCAGCATTCACCGCTCAGCTCGCTCTCCGGCGGGGAACGCAAGCGGCTCTTTCAGGTACGCCTGCTTCTGGGCAATCCCAATTTCCTCATTCTCGATGAACCGACCAACGACTTTGACATCTTTACGATGAACATACTTGAACAGTTCCTCACGGGCTTCAAGGGCTGCCTGCTCGTCGTGAGCCACGACCGCTATTTTATGGACAAGGTGGCAGATACCCTCTTCATTCTGGAAGACGACGGCAGCGTTTCGGGCTACGTGGGCAAGTGCTCGGAATACATTGCCTACCGCAAGATGCTGGTAGCAGAAAAAAATGCGGCGAAAGCTGCACAGAAGGAAAACGCCACCAAACTCCGCGAAGAACCGGACAAGCCCCGCAAGCTTTCGTTCAAGGAGCGGCGGGAATTTGAAGCGCTCGAAAAAGAAATTGCAGATTTGGAGCGCAGGCAAAAAGAGCTTGAAGCGGCGATGGCGGACGGCGATTATGCCAAAGCACAGGCGGCGGGCAAGGAGTACAGCGAGCTGAGCGACAGCCTTGAGCAAAAGTATGCGCGCTGGGAGGAACTCGCCGAGTTTGCGTGATATGATTACAGTCTCTTTTAAGCGATATATGAATATTCATTGACTAAATCCTTTATATCACGTATAGTAGTAATACTATGGCAAAGGCTAATTTTATTCAGAGTATACTGGCTAGCGTTCTTGGCGGGGGAGATGCAAACGCCGTCAAGAAGCGGCTGCTCAAAAAGATTGCAAAAGACCTCTCCAAGACAAAATTTCACTTCTATAAAGCTGGTTCACATGAAATTGATGCCTCCATGGCTAAATTCTTCTATGAGATTTACAAAGCTATATCTCCGCTCCAGCTTATGTTTGCAAACACCGCACCCAACGCGCTTAAACGGGTGGTCATTGAACAGTCCCTGTCTGAAAACCAGAGGAATATAATAGAATCCCTCACAGAGGAAGACATCGTGAAGATGGCGGGCACAAACCCGCTCAATCAGGTGACGCACACAGTGAACGAGCAGCTGCAGAAATTCAATGCGGACTTTACGAGCGAAAAGATTGCAAGGACAGACGCACTCTACACAAAGCTCAACCTGCTCAAAAACTTCGCCCAGTACGATTTTTTCTTCTTCCTGAAAAAGTTCGACAGCAGGCTCAAAGAACACAACTTCAACGCCCCGCCTAAATTCCAGACCATAGGTTCCTCTTATATATTGGAAGACATCAAGAATTTTTCCGCGGTCGCATGGACTTTGCCTTTTGATGCTGACTGGGACGATGTGTTCAAGCTGCTCAAGAACCTCAAGGGCGTGGAGCCAATAACGCTTAATATATGGAAGAAAATACTCGCAAGGCTCAAGACGCTCCGCGAGCAGCGCGTGCTTGAAATGATGGTGCAGCTCATCACCGAAAATCCCGGCTACCGCGAGATTGTGAAGACCGAAGAGCTGCACGTGATGGACGACTATATTTCCCAGACACGCAAGTCTGTAGAAGAAATTCTGGATGACCTCAAGGCAAAGCAGACGGCGGGCAAAGTAGGCGGCCTGCTTTCCGAAATCTTCGGCAATACGAACATAGAGCCGCTCAAAAACTATAATGAGACGGGCAGCTCTGTATATGCGCGGAAAAAGCTCGGCAGCTTCCTCTACGCGGATCCCCTGAGCTATCTGAAATACTTCTCGTTAAACTATCTTAAAAAGGATATGCGGGAACTGACGGACATCCTTGTGGTTCGCGGCGAATGGGCTACACAGCAGCTCGCAAAGCCCCTCAGCGAGGCATTCCATCAGCTGATGGACATTTCGAGCAAAATCATCACCCTTGACGATAAATTTGCAGAAAGCGGCGAATATGGCAACAAGCTTAAAACGCTTATGCCACGCATAGAGAGGGACAAGGAAGCACGCAACATTGCGGTGATGGTGCTGAATGACGGCAACAATGAGGCGGCAAAGCTCCTCCTCACCGCACGGCAGCACATGGTGAACTATGACAAGAATTTGAAGATGGCGTTGGAGGACTTTGTAAAGCCCCACAGCGAGTTAATCGTCAACTGGAAGGAGCTTGACCACTTTGCAGAGGGCAAGCTCAAGCAGATGTGCATCGATGTCTACAAGACTCTGTTCAACTTTGTGTCACTCTTACAGAATTTCCAGATTACCATCAGCGATCTGGGCTAGGAAGGCGAAGCTTCCTAGTGGCGGACGGATTCAACGAGCGCTTTTAAAGCAGGATCAAGTTTAACTGAAGAAGTTTCGAGATCTGACGGAATCATATAGATTCCGTCGCGGATAATGATAGCCTGTGATGTTTGTTCCATAGATAATGCCCTTTGCAGCAATCCTCTGGGGATTGCCTGATTGTGAGATAGTAGACTGTTTTCTGTTTTTGAATTATCAGATTGCATTCTTTTTAACTAATCGGTATTATACGGCAAGAATATGATAGAAGTCAAAGCTGAAGAAGAAAAAAAAGTTCGCTGCCTGCTTGTTGCCCCTCCCCCGCGGGAGCAGGGTGCTGACGGCTACCCCCACGAGCTTGAAAATCTGGTGCACTCTCTGGATATGGAAGTGGCTGACGCAGTGCTGCTCGTCCGCAGGGAGCCGACACCCGCTTACGGACTTGGCAAGGGCAAGGCATTGGAAATTGCAGACAGGGCAAAAGGGCTCATGGCTGACTGCATCATCTTTGACTGGGATATAGACCCCACAAAACAGCGCAACTGGGAAAAACTGGTAAACCTGCCTGTCTTTGACCGCAACGAGGTTATCATCCGCATTTTTGCTCAGCGGGCACAGACAAAGGAGGCCGTCCTGCAGGTGGAGCTCGCACAGCTCACTTACTCCCTGCCGAGGCTCAGTCACAGCTACGGGGCGCTTTCCCGTCAGCGGGGAGGCGCATTCGGCAACAAGGGAAGCGGAGAAACACAGCTTGAACTTGACAGGCGCCGCATAGAAGATAAAATCATCCAGATAAAGAAGGAACTCTCTCAGGTGCAGATGACGCGCCGCACTCAGCACAGGCAGCGGGAGCGTTCCGCCACGCCCAGCTGTGCGCTTGTGGGCTACACGAATGCGGGCAAATCGAGCCTGCTCAACGCGCTTACCGGAGCGGAAGTGTTCGTGGAAGACAAGCTTTTTGCCACGCTTGACCCCACCACGAGGAAGCTGAATCTGGCAGAGGGAGCGACCGTGCTCCTGACAGACACCGTAGGCTTTATCTCCCACCTGCCCCACACGCTCATAGAGGCATTCAAGTCCACGCTGGAGGAAAGCGCCCATGCAGACCTGCTTCTGCTCACGGTTGACGCAAGCGATACCGACTGCAAAAGCCAGTACGAGCAGGTGCTCCACGTCCTTGACGAAATAGGGGCGACAGATCTTCCCCGCCTGATACTGCTGAACAAGATTGACCGCGTGCAGGGAGATATGCTCAGGCTCTCAGAGCTGCGCGCAGCCTTCCCCGACGCGCTCGCCCTGAGCGCAAAGACGGGGCAGGGCTTTGAAGAGCTGTTTCAGCAGCTGACAAAATCGCTGTTCGGGGAGCTCCGTTCCTACCGCATTCCCCTGGCGGAAAGCGCTCTGGTGGAAAGCGTTCGCAAAAACGGCACCATTCTTTCCGAAGACTGGCAGGAAGACTGCGTGAAGCTCAGCGCCCGCATACCGGAAGGACGGACGCTCGCGCTTCTGGCACAATATGCATTGGCAAGAGAGGAGGAAACCTATGTACGGTGACAACTACAACCTTGACCCCTATCACGAAGCAAAGAAGACAGGTTCGCCCCTGACCACCTTCCTCAGCGTCATTCTGGTGCTGCTGATAGTCGTGCTCGTGGGAGGGACAGCTGTCGCCCTCGTCACGAACAAGGACGGCATCGGCTCGCAGTACCGCAGAGCTGACCCCAGTCCTGAGCGGCTTATCTCCGCAAGCCGCAAATCAGACAAGCGGCTTAACGCCTATACGGAGCTTGGCCAGATCCGCACCATTACCAAAAGCCCCGATGACTCCCACACGGGCGCGCTGCTCATCGTTGAACCGTGGTTCTCCCTCGCCGCAGGGGACACGCCCTTACTTGAAGAGCTCAAGCAGAAAAGGCGCAAAGAGCAGAACATCATTGAAAATTACTTCGGCATGTACACGGAAAGCGAGCTAAAGGCAAAGGGACTCACACAGATTAAGGAAGAGCTTTGCGCTCTCATCAACGAACAGCTGGTGCTCGGCAAAATTGAAAACGTGTACTTCACTGAATATATGTTTTTCTCCTAGTTCTTGAAACTTTTAAAAAAGGAGCGGTGTCCAACAAGGAGAGGTCTCTATGGAAACAGAATCCCTTACGCCCGCGGCGCAGATCATTGTCGCCATCATTCCTGTGGCGGGCATTACCTTTGCCGCCATACTCATATTCTTTGCCCTCCTGTGGCGGCACCATGAAACAAAACTGCGCATCCTGAAAGGCAGCTATACGCCTCCCCGCTTTAAGCTGAGGGCTTTCTCGCTGCTCGCGGGGCTTTGCCTTGTGGGCACAGGACTAGTCCTCACGACTATGTTCATCCTGCTCAGCGGCAAGTCATGGGGTTTACTGGGGGGACTTTTGCCGCTTGCCATAGGGCTTGCGCTCATCGTTTTTGCCAGAATGACGCAAGAATGAAAACCCCTTCGGTGCAGGGGCTTGCCCGAAGCATAGAAAACACCTTCACGCGGGTGCGGGACAACGCGCTCATAAAGGATGTGCTCTCGGGCAAGCAGGCAGCCTTTGCTAAGCTCATGGCGCTCTACCAGAACAGGGTGCAGGCAATAGGCAGAAACTTTTTCCACAACGCCGCCGACACGGAGGACTTCGTACAGGAAGTATTTCTCAAAGTATATGTAAACCTTGCAAGCTTCAGGAAAAAAAGCCTGTTTTCCACCTGGCTTACGAGGATAGCCTACACCACCGCCATCAACAACAAGAAACGCAAGAAGGACTTTGAGTCCATCGCCGATGAGACGGAACTGCCTGCGCTCGACAGGACGCCAGAAGAAGCGGAAATACGCCGCCTGAGCGCGGAAGCAGTAAAGGAGGCGGTGACAGATTTACCGCCGCAATATGCAAGCTGCATAGACCTCTATTTTTTCCATGATTTAGCATACGACGAAATAGCCAAAGTCACCGGACTTCCCCTGAACACCATAAAATCCCACATCTTCCGCGCAAAAAAAATCCTGCGCGAGAAGCTTGACGCATACAGATAAAGGAGCTGTTATGAAGAAAGATTGTCACTACTATATGGAAGAATTTCTTTCGATTGGAAAGGGCGAACGGCTGCCACTTTCGCTCACGCTGCACCTGCTCAGCTGCTCACGCTGCCGGAGGGAA
>ERZ842401.5940-NODE-5940-length-13268-cov-9.975479_pt1 | contig 13268 bp, 9 predicted proteins | sample MGYA00521270_ERZ842401 | MGnify/ENA primary metagenome ERZ842401 (study PRJEB31892, sample SAMEA3878208) | bioreactor metagenome | biome: Moose rumen | place: Sweden | collected 2011-10 | study: EMG produced TPA metagenomics assembly of the PRJEB12797 data set... | reverse complement strand
AGGAGGTGGGTTATGTCAACCGTATCATCTCTAAGAAGTCTCTGCGTGACATCATCGCCGATGTGATCAAGAATGTCGGTTTCGCTGAGGCTTGCGAGTTCCTGGATGGTATCAAGAACCTCGGCTACCGTATGGCATACGAGGCTGGTCTGTCGTTCAACCTTGACGACATCATCATCCCGGAGTCCAAGAAGGCTCTGGTCGAGAAGGGTAATGCCGAGGTGCAGCAGATTACCGAGAACTACAACATGGGATTCATCACCGATAACGAGCGTTATAATCAGGTGATCGATACATGGACACATATTAATAATGACCTTGGCAATGTCCTGATGAAGGAGATGACGGAGGCCGACCAGGGATTCAATGCCGTATTCATGATGCTTGACTCCGGTGCCCGTGGTAGTAAGGACCAGATCCGACAACTCTCTGGTATGCGTGGTCTGATGGCGAAGCCGCAGAAGGCGGGTGCCGAGGGCGCGCAGATTATTGAGAACCCGATTCTGTCGAACTTCAAGGAGGGTATGTCCGTGCTGGAGTACTTCATCTCTACCCACGGTGCCCGTAAGGGTCTTGCCGACACCGCCATGAAGACTGCCGACGCTGGTTATCTGACTCGTCGTCTGGTGGACGTGTCACATGACGTGATTATCAATGAGGAGGACTGTGGTACGCTCCGTGGTCTGGTATGCACCGCCCTGAAGAATGGCGATGAGACCATCTCCACCCTCTATGAGCGCATCCTCGGTCGTGTCTCCGTACATGATATTATCCATCCTTCCACCGGTGAGTTGATCGTTGCCGCCGGTGAGGAGATCACCGAGCCTATCGCACAGGCTATTGAGGACTCTCCGATTGAGAGCGTCGAGATCCGTTCCGTACTCACCTGTGAGTCCAAGCATGGTGTCTGCATGAAGTGTTACGGTCGTAACCTTGCCACCCGCCGCATGGTACAGAAGGGCGAGGCTGTCGGTGTCATCGCCGCACAGGCTATCGGTGAGCCGGGTACACAGTTGACGCTCCGTACGTTCCACGCCGGTGGTGTCGCTGCCAACGCGGCAGCCAATGCCAGCATCGTTGCCAAGAACAACTCCGTCCTGGAGTTGGAGGAGGTGCGTACCGTACCGTTCGATGAGGACGGTCGTGAGTGCGAGATGGTTGTCAGCCGTCTGGGTGAGGCTCGCTTCATCGATCCGAACACCAAGATCGTGCTTTCCACCGTCAACGTTCCTTACGGTTCATCTCTGTACTTCAAGTCTGGTGATACTGTGAAGAAGGGTGACAAGGTGGCCCAGTGGGATCCGTTCAATGCCGTGATCGTCACTGAGTATGCCGGTACCTTGAAGTTCCACGATGTCATCGAGGGTGTTACCTTCCGTGCTGAGACCGACGATACCACCGGCTTGACCGAGAAGATCGTCACTGAGTCGAAGGATAAGTCGAAGGTGCCTACCTGTGATGTCATTGGCGCTGATGGTGAGGTGATAGGAACCTATAACTTCCCTGTGGGAGGACACGTCGTCGTAGAGGATGGTCAGACCGTGAAGACGGGTGAGACCCTCGTCAAGATTCCGCGTGCCGCAGCCAAGGGTGGTGATATCACCGGTGGTCTGCCACGTGTCACCGAACTCTTCGAGGCTCGTAACCCATCCAACCCCGCTGTCGTCTCCGAGATCGACGGTGAGGTCACCATGGGTAAGGTGAAGCGTGGTAACCGTGAGATCATCGTCACCTCCAAGACGGGTGAGCAGCGTAAGTATCTCGTATCCCTGTCGAAGCAGATCCTCGTACAGGAGCACGACGCCGTTCGTGCCGGTACGCCACTCTCTGACGGTGTCATCACTCCAGCCGACATCCTTGCCATCAAGGGTCCCACGGCTGTTCAGGAGTATATCGTCAACGAGGTACAGGACGTTTACCGTCTGCAGGGTGTGAAGATCAACGACAAGCACTTCGAGATTATCGTGCGCCAGATGATGCGCAAGGTACAGATCAACGAGCCTGGTGACACCTCCTTCCTCGAACAGGAGATTGTCGACAAACTCGACTTCGCGGAGGAGAACGACCGTATCTGGGGTAAGAAGGTGGTCATCGATGCCGGTGACTCCGAGAATATGCAGAAGGGTCAGATCGTCACCGCCCGTAAGTTGCGTGACGAGAACTCCATGCTGAAGCGTCGTGACCTGCGACTTGTCCAGGTACGTGATGCCGTTCCTGCCACCTCTACCCAGATCCTGCAGGGTATCACCCGCGCCGCTCTCCAGACCAAGTCGTTCATGTCTGCCGCCTCCTTCCAGGAGACGACGAAGGTGCTCAACGAGGCTGCCATCCGTGGCAAGGTCGACACCCTTGAGGGCATGAAGGAGAATGTCATCTCCGGTCACCTGATTCCCGCTGGTACTGGTCTCCGTGAGTTCGAGAAGATCATCGTAGGCTCCAAGGAGGAGTACGAGCGCATGCAGGCTAATAAGAAGAACGTCCTCGATTTCGCTGAGGAGGCTGTTCTTGACGAGAAATAAAAATACCCAACCCAATCCGATGTTAGGGCGTCGTTACGATGTGTATCGTAGCGGCGCTTTTTTATCACCCCTCCCAAAAAAGATAGCCGATAATGTATATTTTTGAATCAAATTACCGTTTTTCAAAATATTATTTGTAATTTTGCGGCATAAATTCAAAATGGTAATTTGAAGAAATGATTGGCAAGACGGTCTTAAAACAGATTTTGGCATCCAACCAGAAAGATGTGGAGAATTATCAGGTGATGCCCCGTGAGTTACCTTCCGATGAGTTCGAAAGGCGCGTGTTCATTGGTGTTCGTAGAGCGGGTAAATCTTTTATGCTCTATCAGAAGATGCAGCAGAAACTTGCCGAAGGTCATGGTTGGGACAGTATGCTTTATCTGAACTTTGAGGATGACCGCCTGTCGGATTTCTCGGTAGAGGATTTCGAACAGATTCTGGAATGTCATGCGGAAATGTATGACCAGCGGCCTATGCTTTTCCTCGACGAGGTGCAGAATATTGAAGGCTGGGAGAAGTTTGCCCGTCGTATGGCTGATGCAAAGTATAAAATGTGGATTACCGGTAGCAATGCCAACATGCTGTCATCTGAGATTATGACTACCCTTGGAGGTCGTTACCTTACTACCGAGGTGTATCCCTACAGTTTCAAGGAGTTTTTGGATGCAAAGGGCGTTCCCTTTGACGAGCATGCACTTCTCGCTACTGAAAGTCGTGCCAAGATGCTGCGCCAATGGAGTGAGTACCTGTATTGGGGCGGCCTGCCTGAATCTGTCAACCTCAGTGTCAAGCGCGACTATCTGACCAGCACCCTGCAGAAGATCTATCTGGGCGATATCGTCAGCCGCAACAAGATTTCCAATCCTAATCTGCTTCGTCTGCTCTTGAAAAAACTTGCCGAGAGTGTTAGGCAGCCTGTTTCCTACAACAGGCTATCCAACGTTTTGTCATCTGTAAGCGGTAAGATTACTATGCCTACCGTGAGTAAATATATCGAATATAGTGAAGATGCTTGGCTCCTGCTGCGCCTGCGCAATTTCTCTGCCGCCTTTGCCGACAAAGAAACTTCGTGCAAATACTATTTCGTAGACAACGGCGTACTCAACCTGTTCCTTCTCGACGGTGACACTGCGCTGCTTGAAAATCTGACAGCCTTGACTCTTTTCCGAAAGTATGGACATGACAAGGATAATGAACGGGTGTTTTTCTATAATGACAAGGTGGAAGTGGATTTCTATGTTCCTGAAGACAAACTGGCAATTCAGACTTCTTTTAGCATATCCAAGGCTGAGTCAACTCGCGAACGTGAAGTGGATGCCCTGAATAAGATTCCTAAGGTACTTGCTTGTGACCGCCGTGTTATTCTGACCTATGAAGAGTCGGACACTATTACTGATGATTTTGGCACCATAGAGGTTATGCCATTATGGAAATGGATTCTCGGACAATAAAAACAGAATAATCAACTGAAGAGATAACCTCTCACCTCTCCCCACCTTATTATATATATAAGAAAAGCCAAGGCGTCGTCCCGCCTTACCTCTCTTCCCCTCCTTACGGTAAGGAGGGGTTGGGGTAGATGAGAAGAGAAAGAATACCGATGAAACGGTATAATGAATAAAAAAAACGCCAACAAAGTCATTTTTTCTTAAAAAATCTTTGAAGTTTCAAAAAATATATTTATCTTTGCCCCCGAAAAGTACGATTGAGCGAGCACAAAACGAAGGATTCGTTCCTTTTTTGTTGAGCGTGAGTACATTCTCTATATGTGAGAAAAAGCGCTGCTTATGTGGCAAGAAGTATACCCAGGCGAGGGATTCTGAATGGATTATGGTGATTTTAACATTTTATATTTAACAATTTTAATTTATTATGCTTATGAGAAAGAATTTTCTTTTATTGCTGTTAATGGCTCTCTTGCCGCTGGCGGGATGGGCGGAAGCCGTGGATTTGCCCACCGATCTGGCTGTGACGTTTAATGCTGCCAAATATAATGGCTCAAACATCACACCATCTATTGCTACGGCAACTGCTACAGTAGGTGGAACCGCTAATACAAGTGTTAGTGATAAGGTCGCTATTGACGGAACATTCAGTGACCAGGCATGTACGAATGCGGTAACTCCTAAGAATGCTGGTACCTACTATGTACGTGTTAAAGGTGATGGAAGCAACTACAAAGACACTTCCAAAAAAGTATTTGAATTTGTAGTTGCAAAGTTCGGTAATATCACAGTGACTGCAACGGCTTCGTCTAAGACTTATGGTGATGCTTATCCTACTACGGGCTACTTCACTGCTACGATGCCAACTAGTGCTCCTGAATCAACTCCTGCGGCTGCTGGTCTTGAAGTAACTGCTAATTTTAGCGACTGGGATGTGAAGAGAGGCGTTGGTGTCTATGAGTTTGAGATCTCAACTAACACCGTTACTAACTACGATGTTGTAGTGGAGTCGAACAAGGCCAACCTGACTATTAATGCCGCTACCTTGATAGTTAAGGCAGCGGATAAGACTGTTGAATATGGCGCAACACCTACTTATACAGTAACCTATGGTTCAAACATTGTTGAGGGTGATGCCGACACCTTTAATGGTAGTCTCACATACACTGTGAAGAATGCTAGTGATAAGACTTTCGAAGAGGCTAATGGTGCTGTAGGAACATATACCATCACTCCTGGTGGTCTGACCTCTGCCAATTATAACTTTGACTTCCAGGTTGGTACGCTGACAGTCACAGCGAGAGCAATCGCCAAACTGACCTTTACTTTTGCTGATGATCTAGTGTACGATGGTACAGACCAGGTTACTGATGTAAAGGCTATTAAGACAGTTACTGACGCTAATGGTTATGCAGTTAGCAAGAATGATTTCACAGTAACTCTTTATGATGCCGCTACTGGTGGCTCTGTGGTTACTATAGCGAAAAATGCTGGTGACTACTATGCTTCAATTGCAGCAAATGTATCAACGAACTATACAGGTACTGCTGCTGCCCGTCAGAAGGTTACTATTGCGAAGAAGCAGTTGAACATTATCACAAATGATGCTTCTAAGGAATATGACGGAACAACTTATACTCTAACGAATACTGATATTACATATGATGGATTATTGTCAGACGATACTGATTCTGATGGTAAGCCGAAATCTGATGCATGTGAAACTGGCGCATCACTGGTATTCTCTCTTTCTACCGCAGGCGCCAAGAACGCTGGTACCTATAATATTATGGTATCTGGTAACAAGGCTTCTAATGCCATGTTCAAGAACTACGTTGCTAACTATGTTAACGTTGGTAAACTGGAGATTAAGAAAGTAAAGGTGAAGATTCAGCCTAATGATGTCACCATCCAGTATGGTGCAACTGAGCCTGACTGGGCTGAGGCAACCGCTGCTGATTTCACATTCTCTTACTTCCAGTCTGATGGTTCTACTACGGCAAACATTGGTAGTTTCACACCTGCAGAGACTGTTGATGACGTGTTCTCAACACTTCCTCGCATCAACCGTGTACTTGGTGGAAAGACCGAGGGCTCCGTTGGTACGTACGCCCTGAAGGCAGAAGGTCAGGTGTTTACGAACAACTACGAACTTCTGTCGACTGTTGATGGTACGTTGACCATCGAGGCCGCTACCTCTATCACAGTTATGGCTGACAAACAGGAAATTACCTTTGGTGACTATGCTGATGCTGCTGCAATGATTGCTGCAGGCAAACTGACCTATCGTGTGTCTGGTGCAACGGAGGCTGATAAGGCTAAGATTACCGCTACTCTGAGCGTTGTTAAGGCTGGTACTCCTGAGACTGCATGGAATGGTGATGCTGGTACCTATACTATTAAGGTTTCTGATATCACAATTGATCCTTCTATCGCAGCAAACTACGCTGGCGTACCTACTACACCAATTAATTCTACTCTGACTGTTAACAAGAAGGCTCTGAAGATTGAGGCTCTTGATCAGTCACTTATGGTAGGTGATGAGATTCTTCCTGCTTCTGCTGAGACAGTGAAGATTAATACTGAGGGTGTAAGTGAAGATGATATCGCTGACCTCTTCGACGCTACTAAGGGTATCACGTTGGAATTTGATAGTCATGTTAACGCTACAGGTACTCCTGCTACAATTCCTAGTAATGCAGAAACATCAGGTTGGACTGGAACCGAAACTGCAACTAATGGTATCTATGTTGGTGGTATTGTAATCAATGCTACTGTTTACAATGCTGCAACAGATGTGAACTACACACTGACAGGTACAGGTACCGAGGCAAAGGCTGGTAAATTGACAGTAACAGCAACTACAGCAAGCGCAATTCTTGACAACACCGCTACTACTACTGCTCAGATTACGAACGAGGTAGGCAAGAAACAGGCTGTCACTATCAGTACAACTGCTAAGAAGCGTACATTGTATGCTAACCAGTGGAATGCTCTGGTTCTGCCGTTCGACATCACTCCGTACGAGTTCACTACCGCTATTGGTACTTATGCCGTATTCGATTTGCTCCAGGCAGGTGGCGACGCACTGAACTTCAAGATCTCAATTGGCAAGATTCCTGCTTACACTCCATTCCTCGTGAAGGTTGATCAGGATGTTGACCTGTCAGCAAAACCATTCTCCGGAGTTACTGTAAAGGCAATTGATGAGACTGCTCTTACCCAGTCACTCTCTACGGAGGCTAACTACAAGTTCGTAGGTACTGTTAAGCAGGCTGAATACGGTGCTCCTTCATGGACCATCCAACCTAACAGCGCAGATGGTAGCATTAATCTTGTTGCTCGTAAGACTGCTTGGACATACAAGGCATTCACTGCTTACCTGACAACGATTGATGGAACTAACCCAATAAATGCTCCTGTTATCTTCGTTGAGGAGCCTGATGGTAATGTTACTGCTATCAATAGCATCAACGCTGACGGTGTTGCTGTTTCCGCAGACGGTTGGTACACACTGCAGGGTGTTAAGTTGCAGAGTGCTCCTACAGAGAAGGGTGTTTATATCTACAACGGCAAGAAGTTCGTTGTTAAGTAAACCTATACACTAAATAACAAAGAGTTCGCTCACTCCCTTGGGCGTGGGCGGACTCTTTACTTTACATTATTATTTAACAATTAAACAGATTTTGAGAGAAATGAAAAAAATTGATTATCAGGCTCCAGAGATGGAGGTTGTATTAATGAGGGTTGAGCAGGTTTTGCTTGATGCCAGTTCAGGTGAGTCTTCGACTCCTGAAATACCACTAGAAGGTTCTACTGAGCCTAATCTGGACTAAGAAGAAAATACAAACGAAACCATTCTGGGGCGCAGGCTTCGTGCCTTGCGCCCCAGAATTATTTATTTGAAGCCTAAAACGAAATAAACAATTAATTATGATTAAAGTTATTCAAGCTACCAACACAGAGGAATATGATCAGATAGATGGTAATTCCTGCATCAGATATTGGATTAATAACCACCCTAATGGTTATGATTCTTCTTTTTGTAGGGCTACTCCTAAAGTGGGTACACAATCAGATCCTATAGTTGGTGGACATGTAATTGCTATTGTCGATGGTGCTCCGCATGTTTATATTACACCGATACGCAATAGTGTCAATGTAAAAGATGATCCTCTTACTTTTGATGTTGATCCAGATGATTTAGTTAAAGTTCCAGAAAATGATGAAAGACAATTACTAGCCGATGGAGAGAACATTAGACGATATAGACAATTGAAAAGTTTTATTGGGATGAATTAATCAAAAAGTTGGGAACTTTTGCTCTTGCAAACAACTTCGTATTAGCAAAGCCGCCATACGATGGGGAAGGGAAGAGTAAAATTTCGCTTTGCGACAAAAAGAAATATATAGTTGAACAACTCATAAAATAGAATATGGAAAGTCTGGAATTAGAGAAAATAATGAACCGTATAATAGAGTGGGTTAAGGTGTGTGACACAAAGACCTCTATCATGCTCTCTGCTTTGTCAGTTCTGCTGACAATATGCTCTACTAGTGAAATAATAGTTAACAAAATATATGATTTGGTACTGAGATTATTTGATAAGCATTATTATCTATATAGCGGAATTAACGTTATTGGGATATTAGCGTTGTTATTTCTTATTACTTCTTGTTTTTTTGCACTTGGGTCAGGTTATTGTTTTATAAAAGTGCTATATGCCAAAAAGGACGAGAATCAATTCAACGACAATCATTTTACAAATTCCCTAATACACTTCCATCATATTTCCAGTTTGAAGTATGAAGAATTCTTGAAAGATATGAAAGAATATTCTAATGATAATAAGACGAATGACCTTTTGTCGCAAATACATATCAATGCAATTCGCTGCAACGAAAAATTTGATAATTACAATGCAGGCATTAAGTACTTTGCCGTAACTCTTGTTTTGGGATTGGTAACATTTATTTTGTTTTCTATATATTATATTCTATATTGAATTGAATGGAAATGAAAGACTTTACGAACTTGTTGGAGGATGCTAATAATGTAGTTAATGACTATAATGGAACTGAATTAATATTCTTGGATACTTCTGCTGTTCCATGCATCGAAGATGATGACCTTACTTTTGGGAATGGTGTGGAAAAGAAAGGCAAGCATATCAAGACTTGCGTGCTATATGTGGATATTCGTAATTCCGTGGAGTTAACTCATCGCCATTCTATAACCAAAATGGGTAAGATATTCTCAACCTTTACCAGATGTGTACAGATGGCTGCCATTAAGAGTAATGGTCGCATACGGAATATTATTGGGGATAGGGTAATGGTCGTGTTCCCAGAAGAAAATTGTTTCCAAAATGCTGTTGAATGTGCCATAAGCATAAACCATTTGATGAAGTACGTACTTAATAAGAAGTTTTACGGCATTGATTTCCAATGTGGAATTGGAATCGATTATGGTGATATGTATTGTATCAAAGTTGGCATGCAAAAGAGAGATGGTGAGCGAGAGGATAACAGACGATTAGTTTGGGTAGGTCTACCAGCAAATCATGCTTCACGACTGACTGATTTTGCAAACAAAGAATATTCAGAGTTGAGGTATCGTGTCCGGAATTATTTTAGGAAATGGACTCTTCAACGTAATACCGATGCTAAAATATATCCTATCCAGTCTGATGGTGTTGGGTGTAAAGAGGATGTAATGACAGCTGATGAGGCAGTAAATAATATCTTAGATGGAAAATCTATCCAGATAGAACCACTCAGTATTGTTGAGCCATATAGATATAACCCTATACTGTTATCTGATGATGTATTTAATGGATTTAAGAAAGCATGCCCTAATGACAACTCAATTCTTAAAGGTTGGTGGAAACCAGAAGAGCGTCCAATTAAAGACATCCAATCTAAGGTATATGGCGCAAATTTGATATGGGAAGTGAAAGAATAAAATGGAAGGAAAATCGAGGACTCTAACTTTCATAATGAGGGAACTTATTAACAAAGCCCCAGATCATATAGATTCTCAAAGAGAAGATTTTCTCTAGAAACACAGTATAAAATTAGATGATGAAAATGAAAAAGTGAGGTAGATAGATTTTTTGTAGAGGAAGAATCTCTAAATGACGGATAGATTTTCATCCGTATTTGCTGTGAATATTCCTATTAAACTAAAAATAAGGGTATTTATGATAAAAATATTGATAGTATTTGTGCTAGCATTTGTTGGTCTTTTACTTGCAGTGATAGGTTCACGTATCAAGAAAGGTATGTCTATTATTTCGATGTATAACATTGCTACATGTCTGATTATAGCGAGTATTATTTCATGTGTTATCAGTTTCTTTGCAATATGTATTGCTTTGCCTGGCAATAGTTCGAAAGCAGTTACACAACAGGAGGTTATTGTTGACATTTTCAGTGTGCTTGTTACTGTACTAATGGGATGGAATATCATCTCGGTTGTTGACTTCAAGCGAAATGCAGAAAAGCTAAATACCCTTTCCAACGACTTGGACTTAGTCATTAGCAGCATGATAGATTTGAATTTCTCCAGTTTTGATTTGAGAAAGGACAAAGAAAATGTTATAAACAGTTGTTTCAATATGCTTGAAGAAATTCAGAACTGTGAGAGTGAACCTTTTAAAAAATCAACAGAGAAGAAGGTCGTCCATATTCTTAGGGAAAACATGAGACCCATCACGGGTGATCAGAAAATTCTAATAAATAAAGATGAAAGGAAACACTATTTATTCATTCTCGAACAGATAGATGGTGTTTATGTCGATGATGTCAGAGATATGATTTCTACTGCAATTGAAAAGGGATCTCCAGAAGAAAGAGATTATCTTAGATCAACAGAAGAGACTGCTGAATATGTTATGACTACAGGTGCCAATGTAAATAATTAAGAGAACTGAAATGGAAATAAAAGTAATAAAGGACGGATGGGAAATCATCAAATCGGGCTATTTAATTATTAGTGATGGCGAATATGTTGATTTTAATATTGACGGATTACTTTTTCGGCTGTCATTTGAGACTGTAGAAGACGCTGAAGCGAGGGTTGGTTATGGTATACGGACAGAACAAGATGGACATTCTTATATGCTTATAAAATGCGAAAATTTTAACAAATCATTGCTTAGGACTATTAATGAGCCAATCCAGTTGGCTAAGAAGGATGGAAGAAATATAGCACTTCAACTCACCACTTCTTCTTTAATACATAAGCCATCTGACGGAGAGCATGCAGAAGTTCCTGAGCGCAAAATATTATTCTACTGCTGGATGATTGAACTTCCCAAAAGCGAGAAATGAAGAGATTTTTAAATTAGGATCTGTGGGACTCTCAATGATCCCCTCTTCTACAATCAGCAATCTAGATCAAGTAAAATAGACCCCTATGAAACGAATCATATTTATACTGACAGTCCTTCTGACAAGTTTGGCTATCATGGCGGCTCCAGCCTTGCGGAAACCCTTCACCGTGACACAACCTGACGGTACCACGCTGACGATAAGACAGCATGGTGACGAATACCATCACTGGACGACGACCTCTGACGGTACGATGGTGGTGAATACGGGACATGGCTACTATGTGGCGAGGGTCAACGACGAGGGGATGCTTGAAGCCTCTGATGTGCTGGCACACGAGACGATGTTGCGCAACAACCAGGAGCAGACTGTGGTAGCCGAACAGATGGAGCGACATTCCCTGTTCCACGAGCGGGGCGGGCAGAGGGCTGCCAGCAGACGTGCGATGGGTATCCGTGACAACGGCTACCTGCCCCATACTGGTAATGTTCGTGTGCTCACCATCCTTGCCGCTTTTCAGGATCAAAACTTCACCGTCAACGAACCTGTCAACGCTTTCACCCAGTATTTGAATGGTGAGACGCAGGAGGCTTTAGGAAACAAGAACGAGAGGAATATTGCCAGTGTGCGGAAATATTTCACGACAGTCAGCCACGGACTCTTCACTCCGCAGTTCGATGTCGTGGGTCCCGTCACACTGCCCGAGAAGATGGCATACTATGGGGGTACCTCGTCAGACGGCAGTGACGACAGGTTCTCAGCCTTCTGCCAAGATGCAGTCGCAGCGGTGAACAGTGCGGGACTGGTAGAGGACTGGACGGTCTACGATAATGACAATGACGGCAAAGTGGAGTTGGTATGTGTCATCTTTGCAGGCTATGGACAGAACCAAGGTGGGGACAACAATACCATCTGGCCCAAGGCTTCCTACCAGGATATGATGACGGGGGACCAGACCATCAGTTTCTTCAATTGTGCCTGTGAGAAGTTTTACCCCATGGAGGCTTATAAAGATGACATCAACGGGACTGGGGTCTTCGTGCATGAGATGTCGCACTGCATGGGACTGCCTGACCTCTATCAGACAAGCAGTACCATTGTAGACAACCAGGACATGGAGACATGGGATGTGATGGACTATGGGTGCTATAACTACAACGGCTATGCGCCAGCCCTGTATACGGCTTGGGAACAGGAGGTGATGGGATGGACGACGATTGATCCAGTCACGGATATCAGTGAACTGGACAACATACTGCCCCTTGAGGAGGGCGGAAAGGCTTATAAGATAGCGAACAGCGACAATGAACGGGACTTCATCGTCATGGAGAATATCCAGCAGCGAGGACTTAATGCCAGAGCCTATGGACACGGACTGCTGGTGTACCACGTCAACTATCCCCAACCGGCAGTTGGCATGTATGACTTCCCGAATGATGTCCCGGGAAAGCCTGCCGTAGCCGTCGTCCCTGCGAGTGGCTCGCTCATTGCGAATCAGAGGGAGGGGGTGGACAGAAACGAATGGAGAGAAAACATGGCGGAGGCTCCCTTCCCCGGTATCAATGGAGTCACTACGCTCTCTGACGATATGGATTTGCCTAACTACTGTTTCTACAGTGATGACACTAAGAAGGATGTTGGTCTCATGCTGAGTGGCATCACGGAGAATACTGAGACAGGTGCTATCAGTATTGCTCATGATACTGCCGTCCATAGCATCATAGGGGATGCTCCCCTCACCCCTCTCTCACCTCCTGTCTGGTTCAACCTGCAAGGGATGCGCATAGACCAGCCTACCACGAAGGGCGTGTATATTGTTAACGGGAAGAAGTATCTGAAAAAGTGAATCGTGAATCGTGGGGACGATTCTTGCTTCTGGCAAGCGACTTCGTCGATGACTCATTGATTCATTTCTGCAAGCAATTTCGTAAAAACACCTACCCACCTATCTCCATACCCTTCAAAC
>ERZ842401.5939-NODE-5939-length-13269-cov-7.361132_pt1 | contig 13269 bp, 10 predicted proteins | sample MGYA00521270_ERZ842401 | MGnify/ENA primary metagenome ERZ842401 (study PRJEB31892, sample SAMEA3878208) | bioreactor metagenome | biome: Moose rumen | place: Sweden | collected 2011-10 | study: EMG produced TPA metagenomics assembly of the PRJEB12797 data set... | reverse complement strand
TTGTTAATCTTGCGATCTGTTTTTGGAGCTTTTGGGGTTAAGTGATTGACAGTGTTTGAGGGGATTGTTGAGATAATAAATCTTTCTTATATGATAATCCAGACATATTGGAACATAAGTCACCGACCTTGCACCACTCCCACGACTCAGGGATCTCAAACGGTATCTCGTCCGAAATATCACGAATCTCCTTGCCGATCTGCTCACAGTAGGTATAAGGCAAATTATCAGAATAAATGACGAAGGGTTTGCAACAGAAATACGATGAAAGCAGCAAAGGGCTTGACTTTTTCGATATGCTCTGATATAATTCCAATATAAGTTATAGTAAACGACATTAATATTTACACTTTGAGTATGTAGGGGAGCACATTGCGCGTCCGTGATGCAAGCGGTTTGATTTACTCGATGTGCAAAAATATATGTCGTTTACTATAGCTATAAATAACCAATTGCTTTATCTAAAAACAGAAAGGGGCTGCGAAAATGCTGCTCAGTTTTTTTTATGGTCTGATCGGTATCGTACTTCTCTCAGCATTCTGTGTGATAGGAGCATTTATTGCTCCGCAGGAAGCATATTGGTTCATGACACCTTATGCCAAGGGTATTCTTGAAGAATCGGGGATCGACAGAAAATTCACTCGCAAAAGCGCTGTTCGTATCACGGTACTGATCGCTATAATCGGTGTTCTTTTTGTATGGACTATAATATCAGCCGGCAGGCAGGGCGTTACCTCGGGAATGAGCTTTTGGCAGCTTAGTCTGCGCTTTCTGATATTCTTTTGGATGGTGTCGATTTTCGACGCTGTTGTACTGGACTGGTGGCTGTTCACAAAAACAAAGCTGTTCGGCGTTTGGCTTAGGATTCAAACCAGAAATGAACCAAAGGTGTGGAGCGTAGACCCGCAGTGGGACGGAAAAGAGATACACAAATTGCTGCTGGAGATAGTCGTTTCGGCAATATTGGCGTGGATATTTTTAAAGGTCATGAAATAATAAACATTGCATTTATGGGGTCGGTGAGCTTGCCGCCCCCATTTTTAATATCAGCGTTTTTTCCTCTTTTTCCTTGCCTCCTGCTCTTTGCGCCGCTTTTCTTCCTCAATCAAATCAGCCACATAGTCTCGTTTCGACAGACGTTCATAGGTATCCAAAACATCTTGGTATACATCATACCGCTGCTTGCAGCCTTCAAGTTTTTCCTTGAGGGCTGCTATTTTTCTGCCTGAAATTGCGGCACGTTCTCGGAGGGTATCAACATCTGACATTGTTAGCAGACCGTTATTTTGCATAGCCAGCCTGCAAACTGACAACTTGCTTTCCTCCGTGGCAGACAACTCGGTCTTATGTGCAAGGGTATAGTAAGTCTGCGACTGCTCCAGCAGGCTCATCATTTTGTTGTACTCCATTATGTGCTGATTTACCTCAGCTTTGTATTTTTCGTACAATGTTTTCTGCTCCTTAGCCTTGTACTCCAGATCACTGAGCGAATGAATATTTTCCTTGTTCATGACGGACATCTGTGCTGACAGCTTGTAAACATCAAGGTCGTTATCGGCTGAGTATGGCAATTCACTGTTTTGCTTTCTCGGAACTTTTCTGTGCTGGTCTGCAAGCACACGAACATCTCCGATTACAGAGGCATAGGCTGCCCTCAATTCTGCGTCGCTGTCATGTGAAGGTGCAGTACCCTCACCCACTTCACGATACTGTATGCGTGTGACAAGGCTTTCTTCGGTATACTCCTCTCCGAGCGTTTTGGTTCTTACAAAGCGAAGCTGTCCCGGTGCTTTGATGGATATATACTTCCTGCGCTTTATCTCATAGCCCAGCCCTTCAAGAGCCTGCAACAGTTCATCAAGCGAATTTACAGTATGTATCAGCTTGTCGATCTCCTCACGAATCTGCTGTTTCCACGAAGTACCGTTCTTTTTATGCTCCCATTCGTTGTACTGCATTGACCTACCCTTACCCTCAAAGTGAAGTGCAGGAGTAATGCCCAAAGCGCGGCATACCCCGTTTGCGTGTTCACGGACATAGCGCAAAGTTGCTTTGTTGTCGTTATACTTGCGTCCGGAAATGGAATACGAATTGAGGATGATATGACAATGTGTGTGCGAAGTATTTGTATGAGTTGCGATGACCGCCTGAGCATCGTCCCCGAAAGTATTTCGCACGAAAGCCATAGCTACCTTCTGAGCGTACTCCGGCGTAACATTCTCCGAGTCGGCAAAACTCATGATGTAGTGGATAGCCTTGACCGGAGTTTTCCCCGTTTTATTGATAGGCTCATCATAACTGCGGCGTGCGTAATACTCGTAAATCATCTTCATCTGCAAATAAGCGTCCTGCGCATCAGTCGTACAATTTATGGAGGTCGCAAGTACCATGCCCTCGGTTTTTTCGGGGTTTAGTATGTAGGCTATGCTTTTGTTCACCGTTCCGTGAATGGATTTAGACTTAACGTATGGGATAGCTTGGACACTTCCTCTCTTAGTTTTTCAACGTCCCCTGCGTAAATATTGTTTGTTTCATTTGCCTTTTTCGCGATCTGGTTAATATTGTTAGAAATAATCCTCATGCCGTTCAGCAGTGGGACTATCTTTTCCATGTCATAGACCTTCATCTCGCCGTGGACGGCTATGTATTTTATGTATGTTCCTGTTTTAGTGTGACAGGCGGCAGCCCTGCGTTCTACCTCTGCCCATTCTTCTAGCGAAAAGACTATCTCCTTGCGATGCACCTGTTTGTATTTTCTTGCCATAATTCATGACTCCTTTCATTTCAATGAAAAATATATGCTGACGCCCGATAGGGGGCAAGGGTTAAGGGCTTCGGGTTCCCTTAACAGCCAAATTGCAGGGGGTACGCCTGCGATTTGGAAGAAAGAGCCAAAGAATACGGCTCTCCCAACCCTACAAAAACCCATTATTACAAACAGTCATATATTCTCGCAGCTTTCAATAACTACTCGCTGCTTTCTTGTAGTATGCGGTATCTTTTCTTTGCGGTATTTTATTCTGAAACCGAAAGGAAGAAGTTTCAAATAAATATCCATAACGCCCTCGTCCCAGACGATCATCTTGTCAAGCAGCTCCTTGTACATCTCCTTGTCGTTGATGTCTATATCCATACTTTTCAAAGCATGGATATGCTCCTTTAGAGTGTCAAGCTGCCTGCGGTTTATATCTCCTATATTTTTGCTTTCATATATCTTCTTTTGAAGCTCGGCAATCTGTAATTCATATTTTGATCTTTGATTCTTCAGATCGTCCTTTGTTATCAGACCCTCTATCATCAGGTCAATGGCTTTCTCTTTCTTTTTGCCGATAAGCTCGATCTGATCCTGTAACGGAGTAATATCAGAGACTATATTTTTATGCTGGACAGCTTCAATGTCTTTTCTGAGGGCGGCAATAATATCATCACGCTGGCTGTCAATATATTCGAGCACATATTTTAAACAGTCGATAAATGTCTTCTCGCTGGAGCATGGAATGTCACAGCCGTAGCGCTTGCCGTTGGCTTCGTATTTGATCTTTTTGCCATACACCTGCCTGTTGGTGCAGCGCATTGAATAAAATCCATTGACATTCGTTGAACAGGTGAATTTAGAACCGCATTTTCCGCAGATTATCTTACCGCTGAACCAGTGCCTACTCGAATGCCGTGACTTCTCCTCGACCTTTCTCGCTCTTTCTGCACACATATCCTGCGCCCGCTGCCACAGCTCTTTTGAGATAATGCCCTCGTGCGTGTTTTCTACCGATATTAGCGAAGATTCGGGCTTTTCATTCTCGCTTGTTTTAACTGTGCGCTTTGTAAGAAAATCGGTAGAATGCGTTCTCCACTGTACCAGATCGCCGCAGTATTTTGGATTCTTAATGATATTGAGAACAGCGTCCTGCCTGAACAGCCCTCCTCTTGTAGTGTGAAAACCGTCTGCATTCAATCCCTTTGCAATAGTATGAGTGCCTTTTTCCTCGTAAACATATTCGTGAAATATCCTGCGGACGATCTCAGCTTCCTCCGGCACTATATGCAGCTTGCCCTCTTTGATAGTGTAACCCAGCAGCTTTCCGTTGCCGAACACAAAACCTTTTTCCATACTGCGGCGCATACCCCATTTGACACGCTCGGATATTTTACGGGATTCCTCCTGCGCCAAGCTCGCCATAATGGATAACCTCAGCTCTCCGTCCTTGTCATTGGTATCAATGCCGTCGCTCATGAAAATAACGTTGATACCCAACTGAGACAGCTTTCGGGTGTATGTCAGAGTGTCGATGGTGTTCCTCGCAAATCGGGAGACCTCTTTTGTGATAACGGTGTCAATCATACCATGCTCGCAGTCGGTTATCAAATTATTAAACCCCTCACGATGCTTGGTCGATGTTCCCGTTATGCCCTCATCATAGTAGATGTCTATTAGCTCCCAGTCATCACGCTCGCTTATGTATTCCTCAAAAAACTGGCGCTGTGCGGTCAAAGAATGGATCTGGTCACTCTGATCTGTACTGACACGGCAATATGCCGCAACCTTTTTCTTTCTATACATTGTACCTCCTCTCCCCATTATTTAGGGGATATGATCCCCTCTGCTATATTTAATTTTACACTTTAAAGTGCGACTTGTCAAGTGCTATTTTGATATGAATATATGAAACTGAAATATATACCGGTGAATATGTATTGTTTCAAGCAGATATACAGCAGAGGAAAATATCATTTTATGTTCTTATGCTGCAGGGCTGTTGTTGCCGTTATTATCTGTATTTTTATCTGCGGCATTTTCTGTCTGTACGGTATTCATCTCGATCAGCATTTCAAGCTGCTCCGCTGTCAAAAGCCCCTGTTTGTAAAAGGCCTTGTAATACCCGATCTTCATCGCCCGGATAAACGCCTGACGGCTTTCCTCTGATATTTCTATCTTATCCCCGGTTGGTATGTTGTCTTTTTCTTTTGATTCTAAAATTCTACTCAAATATTTTATCCTCCATAATTCATTAGTCTATATGTGTTCTGTGTTCATGAAATAATTTAAACGCTGCATTTTCACCACGCCCCTTCATAAAAATTTGCTATTGATTTTTTGCGGCAGATGTGCTATAATATAATTGAAAAGAAATACCGAACGGAGTTGATACCAATGCCAAAGGATATGTCGCTGAACCGCCAGTCCAAGAACAGCGTGTTTGTAGATTTCTTCAACAACGAGGCGCACATTTTACAGATGTACAAGGAGCTTCACCCCGAGGCGACCGACGTTACCATAGACGATATTACCATTGATACATTGGAATCCATAATCGTGAATACTCTGTACAACGACCTCGGATTTCTTGTCAAAGACAGATATGTGCTGCTGGTGGAGGCACAAAGCACTTGGAACGTGAACATCGCACTACGTATGCTGTTCTACCTCACCGAAACTTTCCGCAGGTACATCAACGATACCGAGCAGAGCGAGTTGGACGACAAGCGTGTAAAGCTGCCAATGCCTGAGCTTTATGTAATTTATTCCGGCGAGGGCAAAAAGCCCGATGTCGTGTCGCTCAGCGAGGATTTCTTTGAAGGCAATCCCGATATAGAGCTGCGAGTCCACGTTTTGAGCGAAGAAAACACCACCACGCTGTCGGGACAGTACATCGGCTACTGCAAGGTCTTTGACGAGCAGAGAAAGCTCCACAATGACGGTATCACCGCTGCAAGAGAGACCTACCGGATATGTATCGAAAAGGGCTATCTGGCAGAGTATATGAAATCTCACGAAAAGGAGGTCATTAGTATGATGCAGGAGTTATTTGATGAAGAAACCATGCGCAAGCAGCTCGACACCGCAAGAAGCAGACGAGATGTTGAACGTGGCAAGTCAGAAGAGAAGATTTTATTGGCTGAAAGACTTATTGCAAGAGGTAAGGATAACTTTGAAGATATTGCTGATCTGACCAACCTTTCTCTTGAAAAAATTGAAGAAATCGCTAAGCGAATGAAACCCGCTTTAGCATAACCACATTCACCGAAGCACATTCCCCACACCGGGGAGTGTGCTTTAGATTTGTAATTAAAATCGTTGTTTACAAATCCGACACAATCATATTTCCTTAGTATCAACAGCCTTGTTATCGTTTGTCACATTTTTATTTTCATCAGTCGCAGCGGTATTCTCGCTCTCACTCTTTGCAGCCTTATCAGCCTTCCCGTTCAGCACCTTGTAAAGCTCGGTAAGCTGCTCCGCAAAGGGCAGCGACTCCATCTCGCCTGTGACATACTCCGCAATGATGTTGTCCGAAAAAATGAAATCAAGTTCCTCGGCAAACTTTTCGGGCGAGATGGTGTAGCCGAACCTTCTCACAGCTATCCTGCCTATCTCGATAAGAGTGTCGGTGCTGATCTCCAGCTTTTTCTCGATATCGTTCATCTTTGAATTGAGTTCGCTGCGCTTTGTCTCGATGGTAGTCTGCGCTCTCTCGATACTTTTCTTGCTGTTGGAAATATCCTTGACAAGTCTTGAAAAATCCTGTTTATTCAGTGACATATAGTTCTCCTTTTCAATCAAAAATATAGTTTTACAATTTAGAAACATTTATCATGTACTTTTGAGTGACATATATAGTGCATGGCTATCACGTCCTTTCCGATATTTTTTTATCAGCGATGATGTTTCTTTTTCTTGACCTCGCCCTTTTTCTGCTCCTGCTCAGGCGCAGGCTTGTCAAAGTTAGGCAGCGCCTTGAACCCGATCTCGTCAACAAAGTATGCTAACCCGCCAACCTTGATTATCATTCCGACAGCAATACCCTTGTGAGTGTTGCAAATATTTTCAAGCCGCTGGGAAACGCTCTCACCCTCAGTGTCGAACCAGCTGCCCTCGTATACTTTTGAATAATTCGTAATGGTAGGGCTTTGCTTGACCTCGGCAAGCGGTACATAGTTATCATCATTCGGCAGATATATCTCATACCTCTGCTCCTTCAAGTGCCGCAGCTTGTCCTTTTCCTGCTCCGACATTCTCTCATGAACAGCAGCAACCATTCGAGATATGTAGTCACCCGATGACGAACCATTGTAAGTATCCACAATGCTCTGATAGTCACGCTCCTGCTGACGAAGCTGCGACAGCAACTCCGAGTAGCGCTCAATTTGAAAAGGCTCTATCTCGCCGCTCTTGATTTTCGATTCAATATCGGCTATCTTTTTTTGGACGGCGTTGAGCTTACCCTCGACCTCGCCTATAGAGTTGATCTGCTCGGAGTTGATGATATGTAGCTGATGATTCAAACTGTTCAAATTGTCCTGTACGCTCTTAGCAAATCTGAACTTGCGGGTTTCATGACTAAACTCCTGCATGACATCGTCGATTATTTCATCAAGCGACTTTGGCGGCTGCCGATCAGCTACATTTTTTTCAATACGACGAGAAAGGCGTGTTTCCTCATACCTCGCACCCAGCGTTTTCAAGCGCACGGCTCGTCCTTGGTCGGGAGGCTTGACCGAGATGTATTTGCCGTAATTTACGGTGAAGCCCTGCCCCTCAAGTGTTGCGAGCAATTCATCAAGCGAGCCGACCGACTCCACCAACATATCAATGCGAACTCGGATTCGCTCTTTCCACGAATCCCCCAGCTTGCGGTGCAGCCACTCGCCGTAGGACATAGCGCTCGGCTCATGCTCGGGCTGCGCACGAAGCTGCTCCATAACACCGATACCATGCTCCCGACAAATGCCGTCCGAAACATGGCGAATGTCCCAGAGGGTATGCCAGTTGCTGTTGAACTTTTTTCCCGACAGGCTGTAGGGGCATAGCAGCACATGATTATGAATATGGTCATGGTCGGTGTGGGTACATACCATAGCTTGAAAGTCCTCGCCGAAGGCTTGGCGCACCCATTCAATTCCGATTGCATGAGCCTCCTCCGCAGAACATTCCCCCGGCGCAAATGACTGAATGAGATGAAACGCTTTGACGGGCTTATCGCCTTTGGTCGGCGGTTTGGCGTTCATCTTTTTTCGGGAGTAGCGCTCATAGGTCAAAGTCAACTGCTGCATAGCTGTGTTCAAATCCGTTTCGAGGTTCAGCCCCGTGACAAGCTCACATTTCTCGGTCTTGTCGGGATTGGTTATGTATCGCAGGCAAGTGCGGACTGAATTGTGGATAGATATGCTCTCGATGTACGGCGTAGCTCGTCCCTCCATTTCATTAGGCTCTGCAAATCTTCGCTTGTAATATACTCGGTGATATTTGCACGGTGAGCAATTTGATTCACGTTACCGCCAATACGGCTGAGCGCAGCCAAAATACTATTAGCGCTTTCCATATCGACATTCACGATCTTACCATGCAGCGCCATGTACTTTATATATGTAGCGGTTTTCATATGGCACTCGTCGGCTCGCTCTTTTACTTCTTCCCATTCACCAAGCGTGAACGATAGATGTTTATACTTCCTGTTTTCAACGTAAATATTATCGACCTCCTTGTTGTATGTGTTACGGTTGTGCGGTTCTAAAAGGGTCAGGGTTCCCTTTTAGTCCAATTCTGCGGCGGAGCAGAATTGGTAAATTTTAGGCGACAGAGCATATGCTCTGTCAATGCTTGCGAGAAAAAAACTGAATACTCAGCCGCCCCTGCCGTCCTCGGCAGGGGTAAGCGATTATTGCAAAAATTTCGATCACACCATGTGCTATGCCTGCGGCATTAGGGCAAAAATATAACTTATCGTACAGCGGGTGGCTTCTATGAAATGACTGCACAATTATGGTGAAGGATATATGTGCAGGGTCACTCGGAGAAGGTGACGGGTTTTTCTCCGAATAATTCGTAAGGCGCATTTTTGAATGACAGGTATTTTAATACGAATTTGCGTAGGGCGAAAAGTACAACGGCACAGCATTTCGATTTAGATTCATGCAAGCCTTATCTTTGATCTGAAATAATTATGATTTGATATTACATCGGATCGGCTCCTTTCGCTAATAATATTTCAGTACGAATATTGAGGGTAACGGAATATGTGCTTGAAAGTTTTTTACAAGATCATGTGCCTATGGGAATCACCTCCATGATGTTGACGATGGTTATCTATGACATACGAGAATTTCATCAGAATTATTTTTGCTCTAAAAACTGCCCCCTTCCAATAGTCAATTGGTAAAAACTTGCGAAAAAGTTAACCGGGTAATGAAAAGATTGTCGGATTGCACATGAGGCAAATGCTGGGGCTGGCGCATTATTGATAGATTCGTGCATGGGGTTCATGAGCGTACCCGATTCACATATATAGGACAGAACTCGGCTGATTTTTGCACTCGTTTACAAAAGATTCAGAAAGAATCTGCGATCTGCCTAATCAGGGGTAGGCAATATATTGCCCTGTCCGTTAAAATGATGGCGGGCAGCATAGTGATGATCTTACGGCTGTGATCAACTCTAAACAGCTGTGCATGATGATAGATGTGCTGACTGCGCTCAAACATCACAGCGAACACCTTCCGTTCGGTTCCACTATACCACAAATTCTCCAATTTGTCATTGAGCGAAAAAGGAACGAAAAAGGATTAATTTTACGATGCAAAATTCGTTGACACAAAGAATTATATCGACCGCACAGAAGAACAACACCAATCGGAGGTCACTAAAATGATACAAGAAATATTTGCAGAAGCCGACTACGGGGTGCGGGTCTATGAAGAAACCGCAGAGCCCTATGACGGCTACATCATAAACTGCTCCCTCAAAATCTATGGAATTCCCGACGGACTGACCGACGATGATGAGGAAGAAATCTATGGTGGAGAGATGGGTGGGGCTGTCCGGATCGGAACGGTCACGGGTCTGCTGATACTCGGCGGGCAGGCAGCCAAGACGGGGCTGGACATCTACGGCATCTGCGACTGCATAGATGGTTATGTGGAATTTATCTACTCAGCTCTGAGCGAGGGCAACGGTTCGCTGACGTTCGAGCCGTACCTCGACATCTTCTGCATAGACGCCATCGAGATGCAAACCGAATTTGATACAGATGATCTCAAGCTGAGAATCCTCGACTGCCTGCCGCAGTTCCTGCTGAGGGCTTACCATACTTTCCCCGACATCATTGCCGACCACCCGAAGCCGCTGCCGTATGAGAAGTCGATCCATCAGAAGATAAAGGAAGGTATGGCTCTGGAGATCAGCCGTAGAATGATGAGCAGCTTTCCTGATGAACCGCCCGCTGATGATGAAGGCGGCGTGAGACTGGTGCTTGATGAGGAACAGCAGAATTATATTCTCGGCAGGCGGGTCAAGGGTGAAAGCTATCCGGCAAGTGCAATAAACAAAGCTGAGTGGGAGCTTTATCATGCGGCGGGATTCAGGGAGCATTTGAATACGAGAGTGCTGTTCAAGGTGTGCCGTGAGGAATGATTTTGAAAACTGCCCTCCATAAGTCAGCACACTCAGAGTCGCTTTTGACAAACCCAAATTTGCGATTGTAATTATTTTCGTTAAAACTGTCTGGCGTGGATTCGATTAGAGCAAGAGAAAATAGCTATTTCGACAGTAGGCTGTTTACATCTTTGTAACAATTTACTTCGCCTATTTCTGCTCAATTCTGATGACTGTTATGCGTCTTAAAAATTGTTGAAAACTTTGCTGAGCGAAACCTTCTTTTCATAATTCAATGCCATTAAGCTAACCCCAAACATTAACAAAATGTAAACTTTACAGAAACCCCCTTGACAAACAGCAGAAAATCTGCGGTTTAATTGCCTGCGGCAATTAAACCCTTTGAAATAGGTATAGTTTTACCGTTTCAAGGAGGTTTTCTTAATGAGAGCAGTAGGAAGATACAAAAAGATTTTAAGAAATGTTATTGATAACATTTGCTCGGAGCGTGACAAATACTTCGTCTCTCCCGACAGCGATTTTACCCGCAGCGGTATGATCGCTCCACAGGACATTTTTACATCGCTTCTACTAATGGAGGACAGGTCGCTTTCGGGAGAAGTGATCGAGTATTTCGGCAGCAAAAAAGACATCCCAACTTCTTCCGCCTTTGTTCAGGCGCGTGCTAAGATCAAGCCTGAGGCTTTTAAAGCTTTTTTTGACGGCTTTATCTCAGAAACTGCCGACAACAGGAAAAAATATCTGTACAAGGGTTATCGGCTTTTCGCCGTTGACGGATCGGATTCTCATGTTCCGGACAATCCTGATGATCCTGATTCCTACTTTTCTAACTCTAATGGAAGTCGGTACAATCTTTACCATATCAATGCCATGTACGACCTTTTGCGCCATACGTACACCGATGTTGTGATACAGAAAAAGCGTACTGTCAATGAGGTCGCAGCCTTTATCGAGATGGTCGAAAAGCACAAAAACGACGATATTCCCATCATTTTTACCGCCGACCGCGGTTATGAATGCTACAATGACATGGCTCATATCATTGAATCCGGGCACAAGTTCGTGATCCGTGTGAAGGATATTGACAGCCGTGGTATCGCTGCCGGACTTGGGCTGCCAGACCGATATTTTGATGAATATATAACGCTTTATCTTACACGCAGTTATACAGAAGAGATCAAAAAACTGATGAAATATGACTGCTGTATCAAGCACATTGTGACCGATTTTGATTATCTTCCAAAAGACTATGACCGCAATTCTCCAGCACAGTTTTACGAACTGCCGATCAGAATAGTCCGGTTCAAAGTCAAGGATAGCTATGAAGTCACAATGACAAATCTGCCGAAAGAAGAGTTTCCGCCTGTCGAAATTAAGAAGCTCTACAGTATGCGCTGGGGTATCGAGACCTCGTTCCGTCACCTGAAATATACTATCGGTCTGAATTATTATCATTCAAAAAAGCCTGACAGTCTTCTTCAGGAAATATATTCACGCATGGTGCTGTACAATTTCTGCCAGCTGATAACAAATCGTGCCAAGGTAAAGCCTTCCAAAAAAGGCAGGAAATATGCATACAAGATAAATTTCACGCAAGCCGTAAAGATATGCAGAGATTATCTCAAAAAGAAGATCAGGGAAGAAAATGTCATAAAAGATATTGAAAAATTTATCGAGTCCGTACGAACCGGAAGAAGCAGCCGGAGAATAAAAAGTCCGAAACGAGATGTGTATTTCAATTACAGGATAGCGTAATCTCTAGTCCGTAATATCGTACAGGCGGTTTGACAGACCGTCAGCTTTGCTGCGCCCAAATTTCGATCTTGATGGGGGTATTGTTATTATGTCGGGGAAGATGGGGTGGTGGGGATTTTTTGGATTAATGGCATTGTTTCATAATTACCGACAAAATCTTGCAATAATATAAGCGGTTTCGAGAAAGTTGTTACTCAAATCTCCGTCTTGCACAGATGAGATATGATATTTCTGTTTATTATGTCGGGTGGTTTTCAACAACGCTGCTGTCTTGAATAGTGCTGATAACTATCCTCTATTTTTAGTATAGCAGAAAAAATATTGCCGTGCCGTATGTTCCAAAATCAGAATTTTTTTCTGAAAATCGTTCCTCTCTTTCATATATGAAATCCGCTTCACCTCACACTTCTCCTTGACAACCCCTCGATAAAAGTATATAATTATTGTTAATCCGATCTATCGAGGTGTTTCAATGAATGAATTAGCTCAGCGTATCGGCTTTCCCATGCTGATACAAATGATCATAGAGTGCTGGAACGAGCTGTTTTTATTGCTTCTGATCGTAGTCATGCAGGTCGGAAAATACCGCGACAATTCTAACGAGCTTGTGAGTAAGGTGAAAATACCTCTCACCGGCGAGCTTGTCATTTTCTACTCTGCTATCTTCGTATATAACCTTGCAAATATCATCACCCTTATCTACGGCGGTCACAATTCCCCAAGTGCATATTATGTCATGCGGATAGGCGTGTTCTGCTACTATCTCGTCGGCGCATTTCAGACTGTGTTTTTTCTTGATATCATCAAGTCGTATATTGCCAGAAAGAATAAGGACAAAGGGCTTGAACGTATTATCATCGGCTTTCAGTTGCTTGAGGTACCTAACGTTTTACTTCTGTTGGCAACGCCCTTTACAAATGCTCTGTATTTCATTGACACTGCCAACGAATACAACCGCTCATGGGGCTACTATGTCTGGCAGGGTATAACGATAGTCACGTTTTTGTTCATAGGCGTGGTTGCGGTGCTGTACAGAAAACGCACCGACCGCTTTATCAAAAGCATTATTGCAATCACTGTCAATCACTTAACCCCAAAACAAGTCCTCACCCATTATTTTTCTGATT
>ERZ842401.5938-NODE-5938-length-13270-cov-2.747106_pt1 | contig 13270 bp, 11 predicted proteins | sample MGYA00521270_ERZ842401 | MGnify/ENA primary metagenome ERZ842401 (study PRJEB31892, sample SAMEA3878208) | bioreactor metagenome | biome: Moose rumen | place: Sweden | collected 2011-10 | study: EMG produced TPA metagenomics assembly of the PRJEB12797 data set... | reverse complement strand
AAGGCTGATCAGAAATGATCAGCCTTTTCTTGTATCTTGAAAAATGTCAAGAGATATAAATGCCTTTAGCGGTAGCTGAAGGAGGGTTTACTTCCTTTAAACCGTCCTTTTACTTCCTTTAAACGGAGTGCTTACTCCGACTAAGCCGCCCTGTTATCCTCCCTCGTTAGGTTTTTATTTTTCCCTCATTAGGAAAAAATATTTTGGTAACAGTGCAGCAAAACAATGGTGATTTGGGGGAGTTTAGATTTTGAAAAAAGAATTTTGCAAAAAACACTTCACTCTTCACAGATACGAACTAACAAACTGATATAGTGAATGATATAAGAGTGAAGAGTTCTTTCAACACTTCACACCGCTTCACGCTTATAGGTGTCTCAGTGCGTGAAGACCTGTGAAGACTTGTGAAGAGACAAAGTAACTCTTCACGCAGTAAACAACTTGTGACACAGTTATTTATACTGTGCCTGTGAAGAGTGAAGAGTTTTTCTGATTCTCTATTTTCTCTACTCCCATCATTTAGGAATAGCCAGAATAATTATGTGATTTCCATATTGCAAACCCTATGCTTTATGCCTTGCATCCTTATTAGTTGCGCCCTGCATCCATATGGTTTTTAGGCTGCAAACCTATGGTTTGTAGCCTGCATTCTTTATCTCGTTCCAATATCTGTCACGAGGTGTCTTAATATTATCAACGATGGAAAGGGAAAATATTTCTATGGGGGATACGGTGATTTCCCTCTTAAAGATAATATATCAATATGTCCTGAAATCGTCAGGATATTTCAGGTTCTGTGTGATTTCACCACCAAAGAGGCGAACCCAGGAGCGGAAAGATTGGTCGTCTTGAGTAAGCTCGATGATGCGTGCACCATTGGGCTTCAGGTTGTTATACACTGTGTCGCAACCACTGAAACGGCCATACATCAGGAAAATGTTATTCCACTTCATGGCAAAGTCGTCATCGTGATCATGTCCGCAAATCACGGCTCGCATGTCGCCCATCTCTTTCATAGCCACAAACATACCGGAATTGATGTCTGGGGCACAAGGCTCTTCGCCATAGTTGCCCTTCATGATGCGATGCTTATCGAGCTTGAAGGCATAACCATATTCGGGTAAAGGTATATGGAAAAACGACAGTGAAGGAATTGGTGTGCCACCATTCAGTTTGGTAAATTCCTGGCTGTGCTTGCGATACCAGTTTATCTCTTCAATATGGATATAGCCCCAGCTTTCTTCAAAACCGGGTAACTCAGCTCGGTTGTTGGAATCGAAGAGATAGAACACCCACTGGGGTTTGTCTTCATTCTCTTTTGAGAGTGTGATGATGTCGTTGCTTACACCATGAAGCCCTGTAACCGTCGAGTTAATATTATATGGTATTGACTTGATAACATCGAAAATCTCTTTGCGCGTTAGATCGAAATCGCTATCATGATTGCCTAATGCTACGGCAAAGGGTATCTTGCGTTCTGAGATAGGAGCGAGAATCTGGCGCACGCACTCTTCAGCTGGAGTGCCAAAGATGATATCGCCGGTATGAATCACCAAATCAGGCTTCTCAGCATCTAGCATCTCGCAGACATTCTTCATGGCACGTTCAGAACGAGAATCACCAACTATATAGTGTGTATCAGTGAGTTGCAAAATCTTGAACTTGCCATTAGGCTTGTAGTTGAAGTTCATGAATTTCTCGCCTGTGGTAGTGGCACGACGTGTGGCTGCTATGCCAGAGGCTGGAATGAAACCACTCATGCTCAGCAACGCTGAGTTCTTGATGAATTGTCTGCGGTTGATGTTCTTAGTCATAATGGCTGAAATTATTTCTTATTAGCACGCTGTCGCTGCATTTCCTCTTGTTGCTTTTGCATTGCCTCTAAACGAGCCTGGAAACCACTCTTGCGCATTTCCTTAGGGTCTTTCTTGTTGGCTTCCAGTTGCGCAAGCAACTTGGCATCATCAGTCTTGTATCGCATCCAAGCCATAGTTACAACACTGATAAGTGTACTCAGGAAATAGTAATAGTTCAAGCCGGCAGGATAGTCGTTCAAGATGAATAAGAATACCACTGGCATGATATAGTTCATATATTTCATCGCCGCCATTGAAGGATTGGCACCAGTGTCCTGCATCTTCATGTTATACATCATGTAGAGTAGGTTAGTGACGCACATCAGTACACAGAACAGGCTCAAGTGGTCGCCCAAGAACGGGATGTTGAATGGGAAGGTCACGAATGAGTCATAGGTACTTAAATCGTCTGCCCAGAGGAAACTTTGCTGGCGCAATTCTATAGCGCTTGGCACGAAAAGGAATAATGCCATCAGGATAGGGAACTGGATGAGCATTGGTAAACAGCCTCCCATAGGACTTACCCTGTATTGACTATACATGGACATGATTTCCTGTTGTTTCTTCATGGCATCAGCCTCATTTGGGTATTTGGCATTGATCTCATCCACTTTTGGCTTCAAAGCCTTCATCTTGGCTGAAGAGATGTAGGTTTTCCAAGTAGTAGGGAAAATAACAATCTTTACAATCAGTGTCATAAAGAACAGTACTAAACCCATGCCTAGACCTAATTTTGTAAGCCAATCGAAAATGTTGATGGTAAAGAATTGGTTGATCCATCGCAAGATAGGCCATCCCAGATATACTAGTCTCTGCATATCCCAATCTTTCTCGCGTCCTTCGTCGAGCACTGACAAAATCTTATAATGGTTAGGTCCGAAGTAGAAATGCATCTGAGTGGGCTGGTTGCCTGTTGGGTCGAATGCAGTATTCATATCAGCAGCATAGTCTTTTATATAGCCGCTGTTACGTTCTTCCATCTTTGAATCCAACTTTGCATTGTTGAAGCCGGCATCACTGATCATTACCGCTGAGAAGAACTGGTTCTTGAATGCTACCCATGTTACAGGCTCTTCTACCTCGTCATGATCTTCACCGCTAGCAGACATCTCTTCCACATCGTCAGCAGTCTTGTATGTGAGTTGAGCCAAGCGATTTTCATATGTATAACCCTTTTCAATCTGACGGGCTTTCTGCTTCCACTCAATGTCAATATGATTATTAGAAGATGCCAGTTTGCCGTTCATGCCCACTGCCTGAATATCTAAATCTACAAGATAGGTGTCAGGGTGCATAGTGTAGGTAAAATCTACATAACTCTCATTAGACGCTTTCAGACGCATCGTTACGGCTTGCTCACTCTTGTTGATAGGGGTAAAGTAGTAGTCGCTGGTTTCAATGGCTCCTTGTGCATTATACAGCAAGTAGTTTAGCGAAACATCATTGCCTTCAAACAAAGTAACAGGGGTCACCTTGTCTTGACTCATATATTCTTTCAGCGTTACGGAATACAGACTTCCACCTTTGGTGCTTAGTGTCAGTTTGGCCAGGTTATTCTCTATGCTCACCAACTCTGTTGTACCTTGTGTGGCACCAAGAAACAATGAAGTAGAGTCTTTTGCAGCAGTAGCACGTTCATTGGCAAGTGCTGCTTCTGCCTTTGCTTGTAATTCTGCGGCACGTTGCTGCACTTGAGCAATAGAATCATAATACTGCTGTTGAGCAGCGAGTTGTTCTTGTGAAGGACGGCTTAGGTAGCTGAAAACAATTAATACAAGGAAAATCAGCACCATTCCGGTAATGGTATTTTTGTCCATTTTTCTTTATCCAATTTTATTATTAATATAGGTATGTCAATGATGTTTTTATACAATTTAGCTGCAAAAGTAATAAAATAAGGTCGAAGTGCCTAATGAAAGATGATTTTTTTCGATATTCTTGCTTGATTAAGTTATTAACACTATCTTTGCATAAATAAATAATCATTTTTAATAGTAGTTGAACTATGAAAAAGAGAGATTTCTCATTACTGCTTATTGGGACTTTTTTATCGATTTCATCGGGATGGTCAAATAATACCGCAAGCACATTACCATATGATAGCCAAATGGCACCACAACCAGTTAAGATTAAGAACTTAAGTGGTTTATTAGGTAAATATTTTTACGTTCGCCAAACTCCAACAGAGAAGGGGAATGTTTTTCAAAATGATACTGTTTCGTTTTTATATGATAAGTATATATCAGTATTAGACTCATTGAACAATCCTGATACGCCAGAGCGTTATATAGAAACTGATCCTAACTATTACAGGTTGTTTGTCCCTGCTACTTATTATAAATCTTCTATTGGTCAATTGTCTACAATTAAGAAAGATGATTTAGTGCCTGATATAACTAAGACAAAAGAACAGAAATATTTATCAATTAATAATAGCTTATTCTCGGTAAAAGAACGTGTGAATAAGATTGTTGACAAGGCATTAATGAACCTGTACTTAAACAATCCAGAGGCTATTATTTTTACTGAGGATGATTTGGACAAAGCAGGTGTGTTTGTGGATAATATAGAATCTGAAGAGAAAACAAACGCATCTAATATTAAGAATAACATGATTGATGTGCTTACCTCTAATTCTCCCATAGAACTTGAGCAGGAGGCAGAGGTGGAAGTACATAAACCAAAATTCTGGACCATAGCAGGAAACGGTTCTTTGCAATTTTCGCAGCACTACTTATCAGACAACTGGTATAAAGGTGGTGTGAGCAGCGTTTCTATGATAGGTACATTACAATTGTCTGCCAACTATAATGATAAAGAGAAAGTGCAATGGGAAAACCTATTGGATGCAAAGTTAGGATTGGCTTCTACACCGTCAGATCAGGTTCATAAGTATCTTACTAATACTGACCAGTTGCGCATATTTAGTAAATTGGGTATTCAAGCAGCCAAGAATTGGTACTATACCGTTTCTGCAGAGTTCAAAACACAATTCGTAAATGGATATAAGTCAAATGATCCTACACTAATATCTACTTTTATGGCTCCTGCTGATCTTACTGTTGCTTTGGGTATGGATTATAAGAGAAAAACAGACAAATATGCCTTCTCTTTGTTGTTAGCGCCTTTAAACTGGACCATGCGTTACATCGGTAGCAGTGAGATAGATGAAACGACATATGGTCTAGATGAAGGGAAAAGTGTGAAACACAATTTTGGTTCTCAGATTCAACCATCTATTACATGGAATATAACCAAGAATATTACATTTGAGTCGCGTCTTGACTATCTTACAAGTTACCAATGGGTTCGCGTAGAGTGGGAGAATACTTTGAACCTGGCAGTCAACAGATTCCTTTCTACAAAGTTGTATGTTCATGCTCGTTATGATGATAGTACTGTGCCTTTGAATGGAAGCACAAGCTACTTCCAGTTAAGCGAGTTGCTAAGCTTTGGTTTGAGTTATAGTTGGTAACAAGTTACCACTGCCAAAGGGGATGGTTGCAAAATCATCCCCTTTTTTTTTGTTCTTACAATAATATACATTAATTTTGCATGGTTAAATTGTCAATATATTATACAATCCATGAAAGACGATGTTGTAAAACATGTTGGTATTGTAAGCCGTATTAATGGCAATCATATACAGGTGAAGATTACACAAACCTCTTCTTGTTCGTCCTGTAGTATTAAAAGTCATTGCACATCAGCAGAATCCAAAGAGCATATTGTTGACGTGTATGACAAAGAAGCTGCTCAGTACCATGTTGGAGATGAGGTGTGGATAATAGGATCGACCAGTATGAGTCGTAAGGCTGTATGGTATGGTTATTTGTTTCCATTACTTATCCTTATGGCATTAATTATTGGTCTTTCTACATGGTGGGGAAAAAATAATGAACTCTCAATTGCGATTTATTCATTAGGAGCTGTGATAGTTTATTATCTTTTGCTTTATTTTTTTGGCAATAGTAACATGAAAAAAACATTTAATTTTATGATATCTAAAATCAATGGATTTTTAAATTAGAATTTAATCAACAAACTTAATAACTAACTAATTTATGAATGTAATTCTGGTAGCAGTAATTTCTGTAGGAGTCATAGCGTTGGTGGCCGCATTAGTGCTATATTTGGCTTCAAAGAAGTTTGCTGTGTATGAAGATCCGCGAATTGCTCAAGTAGCTGAGGTGTTGCCTCAGGCCAACTGTGGCGGTTGCGGTTTTCCTGGTTGTAGCGGATTGGCTAGTGCCATCGTAAAAGCTGGCTCCTTGGAGGGGAAATTTTGCCCTGTGGGAGGTCAACCTGTGATGGAAAAAGTAGCCGCTGTAATGGGACTTGTGGCGGAATCCAAAGAACCTATGGTTGCTGTGGTGCGTTGCAATGGAACATGTGCTAATCGTCCGCATATCAACCAGTACGATGGCGTCAAAAGTTGTGCAATTGCATCAGCTCTTTATGGCGGTGAAACAGGGTGTAGTTTTGGCTGTTTAGGTTGTGGTGACTGTACCAAAGCTTGTAAGTTCGACGCCATACACATGAATCCTGAAACAGGTTTGCCTGAGGTTGATGACGAAAAGTGTACGGCTTGTGGTGCTTGTGTTAAGGCATGTCCTAAGAGTGTTATCGAACTTCGGAAGAAAGGCTTGAAAAATCGTCGTGTCTATGTTCGTTGCGTCAATAAAGACAAGGGTGCTATTACCCGAAAGGCTTGCACTGTGGGGTGCATAGGTTGTGGCAAGTGCGAAAAGACCTGTCCATTTGGAGCTATTACTGTAGAAAACAATTTAGCATATATAGATTTTAATAAATGTAAGTCATGTCGCAAATGTGTTGATGTTTGTCCAACTCATGCCATCATCGACTTGAATTTCCCTCCAAAACCGGTAAAACCTGTTTCTGATGTGGTTAAGCCTGCTGCTGACGTAGAAAAACAAGCATCTAAGGTGTCTGATGTAGTGGCAAAACCAGTTTCTATGCCAAGTGCAGCTTCCATTGCAGCATTATTGCCTCAAGCTAATTGTGGCGCATGTGGATTTGATGATTGTTCTGCATTTGCTGCCGCTATAGTGAAAGATGGTGGAATTGGTGAGAAGTCATGTTCTGTGGGAGGCGAAGAAGTAATGTCAAAGATTGCAGACTTGTTAAAGAACGCTCCTTCTGAAGCTCCTAAAGAATCTGAAAAGGCAGCTGTGACTAAAGATCCTGTTGTTGCTAAAGTGGTAGTTCCAGCTTTTGAACTTGTTAATATTGCTGCTCATCCTAAGGTGGATGTGGTGGCTAAGATCGCAGCTTTGGCTTTGGCTAATGCTGCTAAAAGTGGTCAGAAAGCAGATGCTCCTGCAGTTAACTATAGTCCTATAGTACCTATAAAGACTACTGGTTTGATGGCTCCTCAAAAGCTAACTGAAAAGACGCAAGAAGAAGCTAAAGCTATAGTAGATAAGATTGCATCTACATTACTATAATTTAGAAAAATAACAAAAGAATATTTTACTATGTTGAAGACATTTTCAATTGGAGGTGTTCATCCTCATGGAAATAAACTTTCAGCAGGTCAGCCCATTGTCAAAGCTGCTATTCCTTCCAAAGTTGCTATCTTGTTAGGACAGCACATTGGCGCACCCGCCAAACCTATTGTGGCCAAGGGTGATACGGTGAAAGTGGGGCAGAAGATTGCGGAACCAGGTGGTTTTGTTTCGGCTGCCATTCATTCGTCCGTTAGCGGAAAAGTGTCTAAAATAGATACCATTATTGATGCCAGTGGTTATCCAAAACCTGCTATTTTCATAGATGTTGAGGGTGATGAGTGGCTAGAAAGTATTGACCGTTCTGAAACACTGATTAAGGAGTGCACACTTACTCCAGAAGAGATAAATAAAAAAGTAGCTGATATGGGCATTGTTGGTATGGGCGGTGCTTGTTTTCCAACACAAGTGAAGCTCTCTCCACCTCCTGCATTTAAGCCTGAATGTGTGGTGATTAATGGTGCTGAATGTGAGCCTTATCTTACAGCAGATCATCGTTTGATGTTAGAACATGCGCCAGAAATCATGGTTGGAGTGAGTATCTTAATGAAATCTATGCGTGTCAATAAGGCTTATATTGGTGTGGAAAACAACAAACCAGATGCAATTGCAGCATTGGAGAATGCAGCCAAGGATTTCACTGGTATTGAGATTGTTCCTTTAAAGATGAAGTACCCTCAAGGTGGTGAGAAACAGCTTATTCAAGCTATTACTAATAGATATGTAGGCAGTGGTGCTTTGCCAATCTCAACAGGTGCTTTAGTACAGAATGTAGGTACAGCTTTCGCAGTGTATGAAGCTGTGCAAAAGAATAAACCGTTGTTTGAGCGTGTGGTTACCGTAACAGGTAAATCAGTCAAGCAACCAGGTAACTTTTTGGTACGTATAGGTACTCCAATTCAGCAACTTATTGATGCTTGTGGTGGATTACCAGATGATACTGGCAAGGTGATTAGTGGCGGACCTATGATGGGGAAGGCACTGGTCAATACAGATGTTCCTACAGCTAAAGGAACATCTGGTATTACTATCATGAATCAGAAAGATGCTAAGCGCGGTGAAGTTCAACCTTGTATTCGTTGCGCCAAGTGTGTAGGTGCTTGCCCGATGGGCTTAGAGCCATACCTAATGGCACAGTTAGCTGAACATGCAGAGTTTGAGAGATTAGAGAAAGAAGACATTATGGACTGCTTGAGTTGCGGCGCCTGCCAGTTCACTTGTCCTGCCAATCGTCCTTTGCTGGATTATATCAGCTTAGGTAAGGCGAAGGTTGGAGCTATTATTCGTGCCCGCAACGCTAAAAAATAATCTACAATGGATAATAAATTAATAGTATCACTTTCGCCCCACGATCATGCCAATGATAGCGTGCAGAAGAATATGTATGGTGTGCTTATTGCGCTTATACCTGCTTTCCTTGTTTCATTGTTAGCTTTTGGCATAGGTTCACTTGTGGTTACTGCTGTATCTGTAGTATCCTGCGTGTTTTTCGAATGGGCAATTAGTAAGTATATCTTGAAACGAGAACGCCTTTCTATCACTGATGGTTCTGCAATCATAACAGGTGTATTGTTGGCGTTTAATCTACCTTCTAACTTACCAATTTGGATTATAATCCTTGGCGCTTTGTTTGCCATAGGGGTAGGTAAGATGTCATTTGGTGGTTTGGGTTGTAATCCCTTCAATCCTGCTTTGGCTGGCCGTATCTTTTTGTTGATTTCATTCCCAGTACAAATGACTTCATGGCCAGTGGCAGGACAACTTACCTCATATGTAGATGCTACTACAGCAGCTACCCCTTTATCGTTGATGAAGCAAGCTGTAAATGGCAATCCTGGAGCGTTGGCTGATTTACCAGATGCTTTGGGTATGTTGCTTGGCAATAATATTGGAGGATCATTAGGTGAGGTAAGTGCTTTGGCATTGCTGCTTGGTGGATGTTATATGCTTTGGAAGAAAGTTATTACTTGGCATATTCCTGTATCAATCCTGGGAACTGTGTTTGTGTTTGCTGGTATTATGTATTTGGTTGATCCGACAGTATATCCATCTCCTGAATATCATCTGCTTAGTGGTGGCTTGATGTTAGGTGCCATCTTTATGGCTACTGACTATGTGACTTCTCCTATGAGCCATCGCGGACAGTTGCTCTACGGTGTTTGTATAGGTGTAATAACTATGATTATCCGTCTCTTTGGTTCTTATCCTGAAGGTATGTCATTCGCCATTTTCATCATGAACGGATTTGTGCCATTGATTAATACGTATGTTAAACCTCAAAGATTCAGCAGTAAGGCTGTTAGTGTAAAGAAATGAAGAAATTAGAATCATCATTAAAGAACATGGTATTGGTGCTTACGGGCATAACAATCATCTGTGTAGGTTTGCTGGCTGCCATGAATGAGGTGACCAAAGAACCGATTGCTGCAGCTAATGCTAAAGCGCTAAGCGATGCTGTGAATTCCGTAGTTCCAGGCTTTGACAATAATCCTATTCAGGAGATGAAAATACAGGATGTAGATGGCGTGTCCTACAAAATTTATCCTGCTATGAAGGGTAGTGAGTATATCGGTGCTGCTGTTGAAAGTACTGTAATGGGTTTTGGTGGCGATCTCACTATTCTCGTTGGTTTCAACAAAGATGGCCAAATAAACGACTATTCTTTGTTGAACCATGCAGAAACTCCCGGCTTGGGTGCTAAGGCAGATACTTGGTTTAAGAGTGGTGCCAAGGGAGACATTACAGGTAAGAGCCCCAAGGATGGTCCATTAACAGTAAGTAAGGATGGAGGGCAGATTGATGCTATCACTGCGTCTACCATTACTTCTCGTGCTTTTTTAAAGGCTGTAAATGCTGCCTATGCTGCTTTTTCAGGTCAGACTGTTGACGGCGCTACAGGTGCTACACAACAGGCAACAAGTCAAGTTATTGTTTCATCAGACACCGTTAAGGGTGCCGCTAATTAAGGAGGGTAGGAATTATGAGTAACCTGAAAGTTTTGATCAACGGCATTGTCAACGAGAACCCTACATTCGTACTGATGTTGGGTATGTGTCCAACATTGGGTACAACCTCAAGTGCCATTAATGGTATGTCGATGGGCTTGGCTACTGCCTTTGTGCTTATTTGTTCTAACACTGTGATCGCAGCTGTTAAAAACGTCATTCCTAACATGGTGCGCATCCCTTCGTTCATTGTCATCATTGCATCGTTTGTGACATTGCTGCAAATGGTAATGCAGGCATATGTACCTGATCTGTATAAGACTTTAGGCCTTTTTATCCCACTTATAGTGGTGAACTGTATTGTGCTAGGTCGTGCTGAAGCATTTGCTTCTAAAAATGGTCCTGTTTCATCGTTTTTTGATGGCTTGGGAATAGGCTTGGGCTTTACATTAGCACTTACATTATTGGGTGCAGTGCGTGAATTACTGGGTACTGGTAAAATGTTTAACCTTTCTCTTGTTCCTGAAGACTATGGCATGTTGCTCTTTGTATTGGCTCCAGGAGCTTTTATAGCACTCGGATTTCTTGTGGCAATTGTCAATAGGTTGAGAGGAGTTAATTGAGAATAGAAAATAAAGGATTATGGAATTATTATTGATATTCATTGCTGCGATATTTGTTAATAATATCGTTTTCTCACAGTTCTTGGGCATCTGCCCATTTCTGGGAGTTTCAAAGAAAATTGACACAGCTTTGGGCATGAGTGCTGCGGTGGCTTTTGTACTTACATTAGCAACTATTGTTACTTACTTAATACAAAAATTTGTGCTTGATGCATTCGAGTTGCAGTACCTGCAAACAATTACCTTCATTTTGGTAATTGCTTCTTTGGTACAAATGCTTGAGATTGTACTCAAGAAGGTCTCACCTTCGCTTTATCAGGCGCTGGGTGTCTTCCTTCCACTTATCACTACCAACTGTGCCGTACTGGGTGTAGCCATTTTGGTGATTCAGAAGGATTATGATTTGCTTACCGGAGTTGTCTATGCCTTTGCAACAGCATTGGGCTTTGGTTTGGCATTGGTGTTGTTTGCTGGTATTCGTGAGCAGATGAGCTTGGTGAACATACCTAAAGGAATGAGAGGTACACCTATCGCTCTTATTGTGGCAGGCTTGCTGGCTATGGCCTTCATGGGTTTTAGTGGTGTAGTGAAAGTATAATATAAAATAACGAAAGCAACTATCTTCACAGACAGTTGCTTTCACACCGAAATTCAAATAAGTGATTTGATAAATCAAACCATTGCAAAGATACGTTTAATTCGGGAATAATCAAAGCGTTTGTAAATTTTTTTTGATAGCAGACAAGAATCAGAATGAGAAAGCACTTATTCATAATATGCTTTATGGCATTTACTATGTTTCTGCCTGCACAGATAGCTGCCCAGCATCGTCATACTCTGTTTCAAAGGTTAGATAGCCTTTTAGATGTAAGAGACATGCGCACAAAACTAGATACTAATTATGTATCGCGTCCAGATAAGCATTGGAATCTTCGCCTAATAAATAACATTTCTGGCAACAACTTCAATCTCCGAGTTGTAGATAACATTTTTGATTCTAAATACGTATTCTATTTCCGCTTTAAAGATCCACTCCGTCACACCATGACTTTGAGCGCTAACTATCGTGGTTTGGCAGTATCATTTGCCTTCAATCCTGCTAGTATGTTTGGAAAGAAAACCAGTACTGAAATTAATGTTAACTCTTATGGCAATCATTTTGGTCTAGACTTTCTTTATGAATCAAATGGAAAATTTGAAGGTAAAATTGAAGCGGATGGTGAGGATTTTGAGCTAGCTTCAATCGTTCGTGAGAAGAGTCTTACCGTTAATGCATACTATGCATTTAATGGTAAAAAATTCTCATATCCTGCCGCTTTTAGTCAGTCTTATCTTCAGAAGCGGAGTGCAGGCAGTTTGATGGCAGGGCTTTCTTACAATCGTGGTTCAGTTAGTGTAATTGACGATGGCGAGCCAGATTCACAGTTATATGGTTCTGAAGAAGTGGATCCAGATTCAGATTCCTATGATCCTAATGATGTTGAGAAAATAAAAATGAGTTATGCTAGCATAGGACTTGGGTATGGCTATAACTTTGTTCCTAATCGAAAATGGTTATTTCACATTTCAACGTTGCCTTCTATTGTTTTTTGGCGCGAAAATAAACTTATTAAGACTATAGGTGTTGAGATGTTGAAAGCTACCTTTCCTGAAATTACTATCGTGGCTCGTGGTTCCATCGTTCATTATTTCAAGCATTTTTTTATGGGACTCACTGTGGTTTATAATTATACATCTGCTGGCGATTATGAATTTATTCGTTTATCGCATAATAAGTGGCGCGCTAGGCTTATTCTTGGTAAACGGTTCTAATACCGTTTTTTACCTGCTATTTTCAATAGAGGCATTTCTGAGGATTGACCTTTTCAGAACAAGTCAAGCTGATGACTATTGTCATACACTTCTTTCTTGAATTTTAACAACTCATTCTTTGTCAACTTATGTGTTGATGGTTTTTTATTCTCGTCTTCTGGATAAGCACCTGTTTGCCTAAGGTAGCGATAAACAGTAGAATAACTGCGTATGTTGAGCAATGTCATGATGCGGCTTACGGGTAAACCATTTTCATATAGCTGACGACATTGTTGTGGTTTGTCTTTATTTCGTTTATTTACGCTGCCTTCTTTCCTGCCAAACTTTATGCCCCTTTTCTCGGCTTCATCACGACCTTCATGAACACGAGCTATAAATACATTTTTTTTTAGTGATAATAGGGCTTGAGTAATATGACTGAGTACCTGGCCTGCAAGCCCTTTCGTATTTAAATTGTCATCAAGTGAGATGAAGGTAACTCCCATGCCTACAAGTTCATAGAGTAG
>ERZ842401.5937-NODE-5937-length-13273-cov-5.411030_pt1 | contig 13273 bp, 9 predicted proteins | sample MGYA00521270_ERZ842401 | MGnify/ENA primary metagenome ERZ842401 (study PRJEB31892, sample SAMEA3878208) | bioreactor metagenome | biome: Moose rumen | place: Sweden | collected 2011-10 | study: EMG produced TPA metagenomics assembly of the PRJEB12797 data set... | reverse complement strand
ACTCCTCGATGACCACGCGGCTGCTGGCATTGCCGAACATGCCGCCCAGCATCTCTTTCAGCTCCCGCTTCGCCTCGGCCAGCGTGGGCAGGATGAGAACGCCCTTGCCGGCGCAGAGACCGTCGGCCTTCAGCACGTAGGGAGGATTGAGCGTCTCCAGGAAGGCCAGGCCGTCAGCCAGGTGTTCACCGTCAAAAGTCTCGTAGCGCGCCGTGGGGATGTGGTGGCGCTGCATGAAGCCCTTGGCAAAGTCTTTCGACCCTTCCAGCACGGCACCGGCCTTCGACGGGCCGATGACGGGGATGTCCTTCGTTCTCGCATCCTGCTTCAGGTCGTCGTAGATGCCTTTCACCAGCGGGTCTTCGGGGCCTACCACCACCATGTCGACGCCTTTTGTGGCGACGAACTGCTTGATGGCCTCGAAGTCGTCGGCCTTCATCGCCACGTTCTCGCTCTTGGGCAGTGTGCCGGTGCCGCCGTTGCCCGGGGCAATAAACAGTTTCTCCACTCGCTCACTCTGAGCAATCTTCCATGCCAGGGCGTGCTCGCGGCCGCCGCTGCCTAAAAGTAGTATCTTCATATTGATGTTCTTTGTGATGTTGCAAAAATGTTTTTTTTGAGGACTTTTATAGCTGGCGCTGGCTCATCTCGTAGAAGAGGCCTTGCCGGGCCATGAGCTCGTCGAAGGTGCCCTGCTCGGCGATGCGGCCTTGGTCGAGGACGATGATGCGGTCGCAGTGGCGGATGGTGCTGAGGCGGTGGGCCACGACGATGCGGGTGCAGGCCAGTTGGGCCAGGTTGTCGGCCACCTGCTTCTGGCTGATGTTGTCGAGGGCAGAAGTGGCTTCGTCGAAGAAGAGGATGGTGGGCTGTGCGATGAGGGCGCGGGCGATGAGCAGACGCTGTTTCTGTCCGCCGGAGAACCCGCCGCCACCCTCGCTGACCATGGTGTGCAGCTGCATGGGCATGCGGCGCACATCGTCGTCGATGCTGGCCATGCGCAGTGCTTCCCAGGCATCGTCCTCGCTGGCCCAGGGGGCAGTGATGGTGATGTTGTGCAGCAGGTCGCCGGTGAAGAGGCTGCCGCTCTGCAGACAGGTGCCGATCTTGCGGCGCAGCGAGGTCTTGTCGACCTTCGTCAGGTCGTAGTTGTCGTAGTAGATGGCGCCTTGCTGGGGCGTCTCGAAGCCTAGCAGCAGGCGCAGCAGGGTGCTCTTGCCGCAGCCAGACTTGCCGACGATGCCCACGTACTCGCCAGGGGTGATGGTGAGCGAGAGACCCTTGAGCACCCAGGGAGAGTCCTTGTCGTAGCGGAAGGAGACGTCGCTCAGCTCGATGCTGCCGAAGAGGTCTTCTACCTGCATGGCCTTCGTCTCCATCTCGGGCACTTCTTCCAGTATGGGGCGTGTGCTCTCCAGCAGGGGGCGCACCATGGCCACGTCGTCGACGATGTCGGTGAGCTGCTGGATGGCGGCGGTCATCATGCCGAAGGCGCTGCTGAAGGCGATGAAGTCGCTGATGGGCACGTCGTTCTCGAGCGTGAAGTAATAGATGAGGGCCATGCCGCCAATGGAGAGAAGCTGTAGCAGGGCAGGGTAGAGGTGGCTCTTGAAGCCGGGGTTGTAGAGCAGCCGTGAGGTGTCGGTATAGGCGTTCAGCCAGCGGGTGAAGGCGCGTCGCTCGCTGCCGGTGAGCTTCAGCTTCTGCATGCCCGCCACCATGTTATATTCCAGTCCGCTCAGCTCGTTGGCTTTCTGCGTGTACTGGCTGCGGATGGAGGCCTTGCGGCGGTAGAGCAGCAGCATGACGATGGCGTTGAGTGCCAGGATGAACAGGGCCGGCAGCAGCAGGTCTTGGCCGTAGTGCCACAACTGAAAGAGGTAGACCACGGAGAGGACGGCGGAGAGCAGCGCACCGACGATGTTCTCGTTGATGAGCTTGCAGAGGATGGTGACGTTGTTCAAACGGGCGGAGAGCTCGCCGCTGGGATGGCGGGCGAAGAACTTAGGCGAGAGCAGGAAGGTGCGCGCCATGACAGCGTTCTGCATATGCAGCTCCATGATGTCCTGAACACGGTCGATGTAGAAGTCGCGTGTCAGCGTGATGAGCATGGTGCCCAGGGTGGCGCCGAGCAGCAGGCCGAGGATGGGCATCAGATCGGCAGCGTCGCCCGTGGGGATGACGGTGTCGAAGATGAGCTTGTTGGCCATGGGGGTGAACATGCTCAGCAGCACCACGGCCAGTGCAGCCAACAGCACGAACACATAGTTGGGGCCTGGTACGACGCGCCAGCAGAAGTTCACCAGGTCGCGGATGCGCAGCTTGTGCAGCGGCAGGGGCTTGGTAAAGGTGATGGCCTCGCCGGTGAGTACCTGGCGCATGTCGCGGCGGCGCACCTTAACCACGTCGCCCTCGGCGTCGCGGTAGGTATAGCCCAGATTCCAACTGGTGGGGATGAGGGCAACGAGGCGCCCGTCCTGCGTGTGTCCCAGCAGGGGGCCTACACTCTCGCGCCACCAGCCGCCTTTCAGTTGTATCTTCCGCATCATGATGCCTCGTGGGCGGAGGATGCCTGTCAGCTGTTCCTCGGGTGTCAGCATCTCGTTCTCTTCCAGCTCATAGTCCGTCACACCCAGCGTGTCGAGCACCTGTCGCAGAGCGGAGTTGTCGTTCTGCGGCTGTGCTTTGCGCTTGCCCTTGAAGCCCAGACGGTGCTGTCCCGTGGCCAGTGCCTCGTTGAGCTCGGCATCTTCCAGCCGGCGGCGCTTCTCTATTTGATCCAGGTAGATGGGCATTATGAGTTAAGAGTTAAGAGTTATGAGTTAAGAGTTATGAGTTAAGAGTTAAGAGTTATGAGTTAAGAGTTATGAGGGGAGGCTATTCGTTGTTCATGAGTTCTTGGTAGAGGCCTTCTTGGGCCATGAGTTCGTCGTGGGTGCCACGCTGTACGATGTGTCCGTGTTCGAGGACGATGATTTCGTCGCAGTCACGGATGGTGCTGAGGCGGTGGGCAATGATGACCATGGTGGGCCCCATCAAGCGCACGGCCTGCATCACCTCATCCTCGGTCTTGGGGTCGAGGGCGCTGGTGGCCTCGTCGAGGATGAGCACCACCGGCTCCTTGGCCAGGGCGGTGGCTATCTCCATGCGCTGGCGCTGTCCGCCGCTGAAGTTCTGCCCGCCCTTCACCAGGCGGGTGGCGAAGCCTTTGGGACGACTGACGATGTCGGCGCGTATCTGGGCATCGTTGCAGGCCATCATCAGGGTGAACTCCTCGATGGACTGGTCCCACATGCGGATGTTCTGTGCCACGGTGTCGTCGAAGAGCACAATGTTCTGGTCGATGGCGGCCACACTGTTGGTAAGCTCCTCAGAGCTGATGCTATCGATGGGGCGCCCGTCGAAGAGAATCTCGCCGCTCCAGGGCTTGTAGAGGCCGGTGATGAGCTTGGCCAGCGTCGACTTGCCACAACCGCTGCCCCCCACGAAGGCTACAGAGTGGCCTGGCTCGATGTGCAGGCTGAAGTCCTCGATGAGCGGTGGCTGCATGGGGGAATAGCCGAAGGTGACGTGGCGCAGCTCCACCTCGCCGCCCAGCTTGCCCTCGGCCATGCGGCCGTTCTCGCCCCGCACCTCGACGGGGTATTTCATCACGTCGTCAACGCGTTCCATCTGTGAACGCATCTCGATGATCTTCTGGCTGGCGCCCACCACTTCGCTCACTGGCGTGATGAACGACGACATGAAGCCCTGAAAAGCCATCAGCATACCGATGGTCAGCTCTCCTTTCAATATATAGACGGCGCCGAGGATGAGCACGGAGGCATCGACCAGTCCCGAGATAAAGATGGGCACCACGCCCATGCGTATCTCCTGGTCGTCCATGTCGTTGGCGCGGTTGAACTTCTGTGCCCACAGCCCGCTCCAGTAGGAGAAGAATCCCGTCTCGGCACCTGCGGCCTTGATGCTCTCCATGTTGTCGATGCACGAGACGGTGGCCGAGAAGTACTTGCCCTCGCTCTGCTCCGTGGTGCGGATGAGGTTGACTCGTTTTTGGGCAAACCACTGGATAAGCGTCAGGTTGAACAGCGCTGCCAGGATGCCTACGAGTGAGAGCGTGAAGCTGTAGGAGAACATCAGTATCAGATAGAGCACCAACAGGGAGATGTTGATGAGCTGGGGAGCCAGCACGTCGACGAGCGACTTGGTGATGCTTTCGTTCAGGTGCTGCCGCTGCTGCAAGTCGCCCACGTAGCGCATGGAGAAGAACGACATGGGCAGATGGAGCAGGTGGCGGATGTAGCTGACATTGCCCTTCAGGGCCAGCGAGCCGGCAATGCGCTTGGAGTATTTGTCCTTGAGGAGTTCCAGCACGAAGCTGAACAGCGCCACGGCTGTCAGTGCTATGACGAAGACACGGCCCCAGTCGCGGTTGCGTCCGGAAAGGATTTCGTCGAAGAAGATGTTGGTGAACAGTGGCACGCTGATGGCCACAAAGGCACTGAGCAGACAGAAGAGCATCGTCAGCCAGAAGGCCTCTTTAGCGCCGCTCAGATATTTCCTGACATAAGATAGGATGCTGATGGGAGCTCCCTCGGGTTGGAAGGCGTCGGTGGGCTTCAGCTCCAAGGCAATGCCGGTGAAGGAGCGGCGGAAGTCGTCCATGGTCACCTCGATAGGGCCAGCCGAGGGGTCGTTGAGGCAGGCATGGCCACGGCGGTAGCCGCGAAACACCATGAAGTGGTTGAAGTTCCAGTGTATGATGGCAGGCTGCATGCCTTCGAGGCCTTCGGGAGTGACGCGGTAGCCCTTGGCCTCCAAGCCATAGCCGCGCGCAGCCTCTAGCAGGCTCTTGGCCGAGGTGCCGTCGCGGCTGACGCCGCAGGTCTCACGTACCTTCTCCAGAGGAATCCACTTGCCGTAGTAGGCGAGCACCATTGACAAGGCAGCAGCCCCGCACTCCAGGGCCTCCATCTGCATCACCATTGGCACACGCTTAACCTTGCTCATAACTCTATTGTCCGGCTATGTCGTCGATGGTGTCGGAGACGCGTCCAACAAGCACTTCCCAGACACGCTTCTTCTCGGTGATGACCTGCACGTTGCACAGCGTGCCCGTGCCCATCTGCAAGTGGTTGCTCTTCTGGCGGCTCCACTTCAGCGTGATGCCATCTGCATCGGTAGCATCGAGCAGCACCCTTACCTCGTAGACGGCTCCGTCGCCAATGAACGACGCCAGAGGTGCCAGCTTCAGGCGGCTGGCCACTTCGTTGCGGTCGGTGGGGTATTGCTCAATATTTAGAATCTTGCCGTAGACATAGCCGCAGTCCTCGCGCTGAAGGTCGGCAGGCGTCACCTGCACCTGCTGGCCCTGCTTCAGGGTGCGCAGGTCGTCGAATCCTACGTAGACCAGCATCTCACGCTGGGTCTCAGCGGTCTTTTCGGGCATCAGCCAGACGATGTTGTCGCCCTCCTTGAACTCCTCCTCCTCGGCGCGGTAGGTCAGCACGGTGCCGTCGTTGGGAGCGGTGACGTTGATGATGCTGTCAGCAGTACGAATCTCCAGCAGGGCATCGCCGGCCTTCACCGTGGCGCCATGGCTGGTGAGGATGTGCTCGATGGCTCCCTCCGTGGCTGCGCTCACGCCGATGGGCTTGTCGAAAGGGAATACCACGCCCTGTGCCGTCACCTTGTAGTTGATGGTGCCGAAGGCACACCAGTACACGCCGACGGCGCATAGCACCAGCATGGCTGTGAGAACAAAGAGTAGGGAAGGGTGGGACACGCGTGCCAGCTCCTCACCCTCGTCGTGACTGTTGAGGGCGGCTACGGATTCCTCGTTGAAAAGTTCCGGCTTGTCTTCCATGTTAAAGTTCAAAGCTCAAAAAAACTCAATGATACCAGCTAGGGCGAACGACGGCCTGTGCACCGCCAACTACCTCTTCCAACTGATCGTCACTCAGTAGGATTCGCTCTTTCTGCTTATCTTTGTTTGTTTTCATCTTTATTTCCTGATTTTTGTCTTCTTCTATACCTGATTGGGCGCTGCAAAGATACGGAATATTTTTGGGATGGCAAAGAAAACTGCCCGAAAGTTTGGTCAGGAGCGGGATATTTCGTAACTTTGCCTGCGTAAACTTAATAACCAGACTATGAATAAGAGACTTTTGCTAGGCGACGAGGCGATTGCTCTGGGGGCTCTGCATGCAGGGCTGTCGGGTGTCTATGCCTATCCGGGCACGCCCTCGACCGAAATTACTGAGTTTATTCAAAACGATGCCTTGGCGCGTGAGCGCGGCGTCCACAGCCGCTGGAGTACCAACGAGAAGACGGCCATGGAGGAGGCGCTGGGCATGTCGTTTATGGGCAAGCGCGCTTTGGTGTGCATGAAGCATGTGGGCATGAACGTGTGTGCCGACCCCTTCGTCAACAGTGGGATGACGGGCGTCAATGGCGGCGTCGTGGTGCTTGTGGCCGACGACCCGTCGATGCACTCCTCACAGGACGAGCAGGACAGCCGCTTCTATGGTAAGTTCGCCATGGTGCCCACGTTTGAGCCCTCTTCGCAGCAGGAGGCCTACGACATGATGGCCGTGGCCTTCGACTATTCCGAGCGGGTCTGCCTGCCCGTGCTGATGCGTGTCACCACCCGCATGGCCCACTCGCGTGCCGTGGTTGAGTGTGCCGACGTTCCACGTCAGCAAAACGAGCTGAACTACAACGCCGTGGCTGCCAACTGGGTGCTGCTGCCCGCCAATGCCCGCCGGCGCAACGACAAGGTGACGGCCCAGCAGCAGGAGCTGGAGGCTGACGCTGCTCAGTCGTCCTATAATATATATGTGGAGGGACAGGACTGCAAGTTGGGCATCATTGCCAGCGGCATCGGCTTCAACTACGTCAACGAGTGCTTCCCTGGTGGCAGCCCGTATCCCATCCTGAAGATTTCGCAATATCCGCTGCCCAAGAAGTTGGTGCGCCGCATGCTGGAGGAGTGTGAACAGGTGCTTATTGTGGAGGAGGGCCAGCCTTTCATCGAGGACATGGTGCGTGGCGTGGCCGACCTGAAGAATGTTCACGGCAAACTCGACGGCACACTGCCCCGCACGGGCGAGCTGAATCCCGACGTGGTGAAGAAGGCGCTGGGCATGAAGGCCGACGAGTGCTTCGCTCCCTGCGAGGATGTGGCTCCGCGTCCGCCTGCACTCTGTCAGGGCTGTGGCCACCGCGACGTCTATGCAGCGCTGAACGAGGTGCTGAAGGAGTATGACAATCCACGCGTCTTCGGCGACATCGGTTGCTACACGCTGGGCTTCCTGCCACCTTTCCGGGCCATCCATTCCTGTGTGGACATGGGTGCCAGCATCACCATGGCCAAGGGCGCTGCCGATGCTGGCCAGTGGCCTGCCGTGGCCGTCATCGGCGACTCCACATTCACCCATAGCGGCATGACGGGACTGCTCGATGCTATCAACGAGAATGCCGACATCACCGTTATCATCAGCGACAACCTGACCACTGGCATGACGGGCGGACAGGACTCTGCCGGCACCAATAAGTTCGAGGCCATCTGCCGTGGTCTCGGCCTCAGCGACGAGCATCTGCGTGTGGTCGTCCCCCTGCCGAAGAACATGCCGGAGATTACGCAGGCCATACGCGACGAGCTTAACTACCATGGCACCTCGGTCATCATTCCCCGCCGTGAGTGCATGCAGACTTTACAGCGTCATTTGAAACAAAAGAAAGCACAGGAGGGCAAGAAATAATGAAGACAGATATTATCCTTTGCGGCGTGGGAGGACAAGGCATCCTCTCGATAGCCACCATCATTGGCGAAGCCGCCATGAACGAGAACCTATACATTAAGCAGGCGGAGGTGCACGGCATGAGCCAGCGCGGCGGCGACGTGCAGTCAAATCTGCGCATCAGCAGCGCCCCCATCCATAGCGACCTCATCCCACGAGGCGGCGCCGACGTCATCATTTCCATGGAGCCCATGGAGGCCCTGCGCTACCTGCCCTGGCTGAAGAAGGACGGCTGGATTATCACCAGCAGCACGCCTTTCGTCAACATTCCCAACTATCCTGACATGGAGGTGATTAAGGCCGACCTGGCCAAGCTCCCCCACGTCATCAGCCTTGACATCGAACAGCTGGCGAAGAACAATGGCGTACCCCGTTCGGCCAACGTCATCCTGCTGGGCGCAGCCCAAAAGGCGCTCGGACTGGAGTATGAGAAGCTGGAGCAGGCCATCTGCCGGGTCTTTGCACGTAAGGGCGACACCGTGGTCGAGGCCAACATCAAGGCTTTGGCGCTGGGACGCGCTGCGCAGTAGCCCTCCACGATAACGTCCACAGGATACGATATTGTCCACAGAAAACACAGAAGACACGGAAGGGTTGGAACCCCAACTTTCCGTGTCTTCTGTGTTTTCTGTGGATAATTTATTTACAGGGCGAAGGACACACCTGCGGAGATGACGGGACGATCCCAGTCCTTCACAATCTGGTATTTGCCTTCGAGGTTCAGCTTGATACCGTCCGTGATGGGATACTCAATGCCAGCGCCTACGTTGGCACCGAAGTTCGAGTCGCTAGCAGAGACGCCAAAAATTTCCACCTTAGTGTCGAGCAGAGTCAGACCAGCCAGCGGATAGATGGTCAGACTGCCGGCGTGAATCAGGTACTGCACATTCAGGTTTACATCCCACATCGTGCAATAGTCCTTCTTCAGGAAGTAGTTGAACGAAGCCTCAGCGCGGAAGTTGTCAATGAACTCGTACTGCACCTTGGCACCGAAGCCCAGGTTCTTGTAGTCAGAATCCAGACCATAGTTCACGTTGGCGCCCACCCACGTGGAGCCCTGCTGTGCAAACATCGTGGTGCTCATCAGCGCCATGAAGGCAATCATTAAAAACTTTTTCATACGTTTTATTTTAAATGGTTAAACTTAATATGGCATTAGCCGAGTGCAAAATTACGCAAAAATTGTCATATAAGCAACACCCCAATTGTGGGTTTTTTGACTTTCTTTTGCTTTTGTTGACGAAAATCATTATCTTTGCACCCGAAACTAGTATTACCATGAGACAAAATCGCATTCTCCCCGTGTTGTTGCTCCTGTTGGGCGTCGCTCTGCAGGCTGCCGCTTACTCTGACCATCGTAACCGCAAGGTAGACTCGATTGAGGCCCAGCTCAGCAGCGGTCGTCAGCTGAGTGATGAAGACCTGATGGGTGCTTACAAAGATCTGATGTGGGGTTATTTGAATACCGACGGTGAACGTTCGGCGTTCTATGCCCGCAAGGCCGTTGCCCTGAGCTACCACCACGAGTGGCAGAACTCCCGTGCCGACGCCCTTCGCATCTTAGGCATGATAGCCTACGGCGGTACGGACTATGACACGGCCCTTGAATACTACAACTGGGCGCTGGCGCTAACCGACTCGATGCGTGCTACAGGGCACTACGACGAGACAACCGTCGACGACAACTACTCGGCCCTCTACGGCTCCATCGGTAATCTCTATAACATGCGCGACCAGCTTCATCTGGCCATAGCCTACTATCAGAAGGCGTTGCCCTATTTCGAGAAGTACGGCTGGATGGAGTCGGCCACTATATTATATTTTAATGTGGGTGAACTCTATGACAGCATGGGCAACGACCGTGAGGCTGAACACAATTACCTGAAGGCTATGGGGAAGGGTCGCCAGACTGGCGACTCGCTGCTCATGGCACTACCCACGAAGGGACTAGGCAAAATATACATTGGCCGGGGAGAGTTCGACAAGGCGGAACAGTATGCCCAGGCAGGCTACCGCTACTACCATAGCCACATAGAGGAGGAAAACGGCGACTACATCACGACGCTCAACAACCTGGCCCGCATCCGGCTGAAGGGACACGACAATCCCGCCGCTGCCGAGGTCTATGCCCGTGAAGCCCTGAGCCTCATCAACGACGGTACAGGGGCAGACGTTCGTGCGGATGTCTACAACCTTTACTGCGAGATTGCCATGGCTCGTGGCCGCTGGGCTGAAGCACGCGACTGGGCACAACGGGCACTGGACACCGACACCATTGAGACCATCGACGACTTGGGCAGCTACGCACTGTTGGCGCAGGCATCGGTCGAGCTGGGCGAGCGCCAGCGTGTGAAAGAGTATATCGCACATATATATAAAGGTATGGAGCAGTATGCCAGCGGCCAGTATCAGTCGGGACTGTCGCAGATGGAAGTGCTCTACGAGACGGACAAGAAACGTGCCGAGGCTGCCCAGAAGCAGGCAGAGAACGACCAGCTGCGGCGTGAGAAGCACTGGTATCTTTGGGGCGGCATCCTCACGGCGCTGGTGCTGCTGCTGTTGACCCTCACTTTCCTTCTGCTTTGGCTGGGCATCAGGCAGAAACGCAAGTCTTCTCTGATGCAAGCCCGTCTGGCTGGCGAAGTGGGCGAGCGTGTACGCCTCAGTCGTGACCTGCACGACCGCCTCGGTGGCCTCCTCACCGCCCTGCGGCAGCAGCTCAGCACTTCTACAGGCAACGATGGCCCGGCCACAGGCCAGGCGCTCGCTCTCGCCGACGAGGCCATCCGCGAGATGCGCAATGTGGCCCACCACCTGCTGCCCGACTCGCTGCGGCGCCAGGGCCTTCGCATAGCCTTACGCGACTATTGCCACACCATGCCGGGTGTCACCTTCTCCTTCCTGGGCGAGGAGCGTCACATCGCCCACGAGGAGGCCATCTACTGCATCGTCTACGAGCTGGTGAACAACGCCGTGAAGAACTCTGGCGCCCAACACATTGCCGTGCAGCTCATTGCCGAGGAGGACTATACCGCAGTCAGTGTCAGCGACGACGGCAATGGTGCCGTGGACTGCGCCTCTGATACAGCAGAGACAAGTGGACTGCGCAATATCCGGGAGCGTGTGGAGGCTATCGGTGGCACGCTCGACATCTGCTCCCGTCCGGGCGAGGGCACTGAGGTGAACATCGAGATGAAACATCAGCATCAAAAATAACCACATTTGGGGGGTTGTACGATTGCGGGAAACTGCGTAACTTTGCGCCCGAAATGATTAATAACCCTTTAAAACACGAAAAAAGATGAAAAAACTGATGCTTTTCTGCCTTATGGCACTAGGTTCCATGCTGGCTTTCACAGCCTGTGGTGACGATGACGACGATGTCCTTGACGATCTCATCAATGGCGGTCAGGAAGTGGTAATCGGCAAGGCTGAGTTTACCGAAACGGCCAACCAGTTGGTACTTAAATACACCACTGGAGTGGGCGGAATCTCTGTTTCCACGGTTTGGACGTGCGATTTCAACGGCGAAACGCTGGTGAAGTCTACCATGGCATCAACCTATCCCAGCGATGCCCTGGCTAAGGTGGGCTACGAAGAAGCAGTTGCAATGTATGGATCCAGTAAGGCCAGCAGAAGCGGTAAGACCGTGACCATCGACAACACCGAGGATTTTGCAGACATGACAAAAGACTTCATCCGCACAACCATGCAGGCGATGAAGGAGGAATATAGTAAATAAATGATTAATGTAATCATTGCCGACGACCACTGCATAGTGGCGGAGGGTCTCACGGCAATACTTGACAACGAGCAGGACATCCACGTCGAGGGCACAGCCAGTGCTATCGGCGAGGCTGTCGTGCTCGTTGAACATTTACGTCCGCAGCTTCTCCTGCTCGACGTGGGCATGCCCGATGGCGACGGCATCGATGCCATCGCCAGTCTTCTTGCTGCCTGTCCGGGCATGCGCATCATCGTGCTCACCATGTATGCTGAGGCCACCGTGGTGCACAGGGCCATGCAGGCGGGAGCTCATGGATTCCTGGTGAAATCGGCTTCGGCCGAGGAGCTGGTGGAGGCCGTGCGCACTGTCGCTGCGGGGAGAATATTCCTCTGTCAGGAGTCGCAAGCGCTCATCGACCTGCTCCATGAGGCGTCGCCTACGCTCACAGCCCGCGAACGCGACGTCCTGCGTTTGATTGTTGCAGGGCTGTCGCAAAAAGAAATAGCCGACCGCCTCTGCCTAGGTTTCGAGACGGTGCACAGCTACACCAAGTATATTCGCAAAAAGTTGGGTTGTGCCAACACGGCTTCGCTGGTTCGCAAAGCCATAGAACAGCACCTTGTTTGAAAAAACATCCGCAAACATGGCGCTGTTTCGTCTTTTTTCTGTATCTTTGCAGCATTAATACAAAAAAGACGTATGAAACCGACACCAATCAAGAAGGACATTGTTGACCAGCTCGTCAGCGGGCTGGGCATTCAGGATTTTGCCAAGGCCACCATCCGCGAGGTGAAGCAGGTGGCCGCCATGGCCGAGAAAGCTTCGGGCGTGGAGTATATCAAAATGGAGATGGGCATCCCCGGCCTGCCGGCAGCCCGCGTAGGCGTGGAGGCACAGGTGAAGGCGCTGCGCGACGGCATCGCCCACAGCTATCCCGACATTCAGGGCCTGCCAGGGCTGAAGCAGCAGGCCTCGCGCTTCGTCAAGGCGTTCATCGGCGTGGACATCGCGGCAGAGGGCTGCGTGCCCGTTTGCGGCTCCATGCAGGGCACCTTTGCCTCGTTCCTCACCTGCTCGCAGGCCAACCGCGAGAAGGACACGGTACTCTTCATCGACCCGGGCTTCCCCGTACAGAAGATGCAGCTGCAGGTGCAGGGCGTGAAATACGAGACGTTCGACGTCTATGACTACCGCGGCCCGAAGCTCGGCCCGAAGCTGGAGAGCTATCTGCAGAAGGGGAACGTCTGCGCCATTGTCTACTCCAACCCCAACAACCCCTCGTGGGTGTGCCTGACGGAGCAGGAGCTGGAGACCGTGGGACGGCTGGCAACTGCGTATGACACCATCGTGATGGAAGACCTGGCCTACTTCGCCATGGACTTCCGCCAAGACCTGAGCGTGCCTTTTGAACCGCCTTATCAGCCAACGGTGGCCCGCTATACGGAAAACTACATGCTGCTCATCAGCGGCTCGAAGGCGTTCAGCTATGCCGGCGAGCGCATAGGCGTGGTGTGCATCGGCGACAAACTTTTCCACCGCCACTTCCCCGACCTGGCTGCGCGCTACGAGGGCCTGCCCTTCGGACTGGTCTTCTCCACACGCATGCTCTACGCCCTCTCGTCGGGCACCAGCCACTCGGCACAGTATGCCATGGCAGCCATGTTGAGGGCAGCCTGCGACGGCGAGTACCGCTTCCGCGACGAGGTGAAGGTGTATGGCGACCGTGCCCGCAAGCTGAAGGAGA
>ERZ842401.5936-NODE-5936-length-13275-cov-6.657489_pt1 | contig 13275 bp, 7 predicted proteins | sample MGYA00521270_ERZ842401 | MGnify/ENA primary metagenome ERZ842401 (study PRJEB31892, sample SAMEA3878208) | bioreactor metagenome | biome: Moose rumen | place: Sweden | collected 2011-10 | study: EMG produced TPA metagenomics assembly of the PRJEB12797 data set... | reverse complement strand
CGAAGAAGGCGATGAAGCCGATGAGGATGTTCTGGATGCTCTTCACGAGCACGGCCGCCTGCTCTGCCTCGGGGCCTAGGGCGTTGCCGGCGAGCACGACTGCGCCGGTGCTGTCGACGGTTCCGCCGATGAGCGATCCGCCCATGAGCTGGTTCATCCCGCAGGCCTTGATTATCATAGGCTCGAAGACCATCATCAGGATGGTGAAGATGATGGAGATGGAGATGGCGAGCGAGAGGTCATCCTTCTTTGCCTTGGCTGCAGCGCCGGTGGCGATTGCAGCGGATGTGCCGCAGACGGAGGTCGCGGAGGCGAGGGTGATTACCAGGGGCTTATTGTCGATCTTGAGCACCTTGGTGCCGAACCACCACATGAAGATGATTACGATGGGGGTGACTATCCAGGCGATTCCGAGGCCGTAGAGGCCGAACTTGGCAATGTTGCTGAACAGTACGCTGAATCCCATGATCACAAGACCGGTCTTGATGTAGAACTCGGTGCGTATGGCAGGTTTGAGCCACTCGGGAGTGCCCACCGTGTTGGAAATCAGCAGACCTACGAGAAGAGCCCAGAATGCCCACTCGAGGTAGCGGTTGAGAGTGAACTCTGCGCTGATGAGACGCACGATGACGGCAAGTACGAAGAGAACCACGAAGGCGGGGATGAACTTCTTGAGCTTTTCGCCCTGAAGTTTGACGCCGGCTCCGAACAGCACTGCCAGCACGCAGAAGGTGCGCAGAAGTTTGACCCAGAACGCGCCTTTGGCGAATTGCGCTCCCAGGGGGACCGCCTTTGCGGCCTGGGCCTCCGTGAGGGTTTCGCCCCAGGTCCAGGTGCTGAACTTGAGAGCGGAGAAGTCGAATGCCTGGGTGAGGACCGCCACTGCTCCTATAGCAATGATGATGAATCCTAGCCAGCAGGCGAGCCAATCTTCGGTTTTCCAAAGCTTTGACAGGTTGGAATTAGTACTCATAATATAAGTTTAAAACTAGCTTTCATTCAAAATGTAACTTGCAAATATAATACTTTTTGGATAAAGTGTTCTGTCAGAGGTCGTAGCTGAACACCGCCGTAACGGAGGATTTCGTATTGTCCGTGAAATTGTACATCGCCCTTATGCCTATACGCACGTCGCTGGGTATCCACGCAAGCTGCGCCAATCTTACCTGCAGGGTGGCGCCGGCAGAATAATCGAAATCCGAACCCTTTTTTGTTCGCAGCAGTTCTTCATACGACGACACTTTTGCATAAGCATGCAGGACCGCTTCGAGATTGCGCACATAGGCGAAGGGGCTCAACCCGCTCCAGTCCAGCGGCAGGAAGGGAAAAGCGTAATCGGCCTGAAATTCGGCCGAATGTGTTTTGATCCATTGCCCCTCCCAGCCGTAATTGCTTTGCCCGTATGCTATGAGCCTGAGCCCGTGTGTGCTCATAAATCCCGGCAGGTAGGTATAAAGTTTTCCGTAATAATAACCAGGATAAATGCTTGCGATGTTGTGATTCCGCGTGAACCCCAGTTCGGCGCCATACCCGAATCTCGGGAAGATGCAGGATTGTGCGACGGGTCTCATGGCATAGGCCCGCAAGCTGGCTTTGCTCATCAGCAGGAAGTCGTGCGGAACGATGCTGATGTTGACGGTATTCGTAAGCTGTTTGATATCGAGAGACGATATCCTGTCGTTCGACCATGTGAGTTTATATTGTGGGATGATACCGGCCCTCCACCCTCCTCTGCTGAGGTTGAACGGTAGGGAGAAGCTTGCGGCCAGCTGTAGCGACGGGACGTCTTCTACCACATCGGTCATGGGAAAACTCATTCCGGTCTCGGTCGACTCCCGGGTGAAATATCTTCCGTGCGCATTGCGTTCGTTGTAGTCGGCCCTCAACTCGACCAGCGGCCCCCATCCGTACCAGACATACTGGGCGTGCACCGAAGGGCGGAATTCCATAGGCAGGAACAGTTCTTCCGAGTATCTGCCCCCGGTGCCGAGCGTATCTTTCTGCGAGACGAGCGAAACCCCGAGAGTTCCGTAGGCCGTGCCGAGTTCGTTCTGGAACATAAGGGTGGCGCCCAGTCCTCCGGGGTTCTGTACTTCCTCGAAAGTCAGCCGCTCGACGGGGTTGTACTCCAGATAGAGAGGCACCCATGAGTGAAGCCTGAACGGCTGGAAGAACTTGGGATAAGGCTTGCTTTCGGGCAATGGGATTTCCTCCTTCCCCGCCTTGACGGCCTCCTGCGCGCTCAGCGTTTCGGCGATGGGAGAATGGAAAGAATTGAAACTCACCGGAATGCAGAGGAGAGAATCGGCACCCAATCTGCGTATGATCCTGCCGTCCGGGGTAAGCGCGCAATAATACAGGGCTCTGTCCGGGCCGAAGGCGAAATCCTTTCCTCCGAAGCGAAGCGAGGTGCGCTGGAGAATTTCTCCGCTTGCGGGATCCACGCTGTGCAACTCGTTCACTCCGCTCCGGTCGGAAGTGAACCAGATGAGTCCGTCGCGTGCGAACAGCCGGTTTATCTTTGAATGGGCGGGGGCGAAAACAGGTTTCCAATCCGGCAGTCGGTAGATACTGAACCCCTCGTCGGAAATGGCGCTCACATAGAGGTCTTTCCCCAACCAAAGCGGTTCCACAGGCTGAAGCCCGGACGGAGCCTTATACTCTTCGAATTGAATCGCTTTGTTCGAGGCTGCGGAAATCACCGAATACGTCCCGTCTTCGTAATTGCGGACGGCGGCCATTACGGGATTGCTTTCCGATGCCGCAGGATTGTACAGACGCCCTTCGGTATCGAAGGTTCTGAATGCGCCCTCATCCTCCATATAACGCAGCTTCGAGAAGGATTTCATCTCCAGAAGCGCCGAATTTACATGCTCCGACCAGACTATCCTCCGGTTGAATCTGTCGTATGAAAGGCGCGATGTTTCCGACGCGAATGCGCCGAGTCTCACCACCTTCCCCGTCGAATCGATCTTTACGATTTCGCGGGCCCTGTCGAGTCCGGCGTGAAGTGCATACAGGCCGCCATCTCCGAACGTGAGGGACGAATAACTGTCGAACAGACGGCCGCTCCCGACGAAGTCGCAACCTTCGACAAACGGAGCTCTCAGACTGTCCGCCGCCGCCCATTGGGCCGCGAAGTATTTTTGAATCAGGTTGAATCCTCCATAGATATTCTTCCCGCTGCCCTGGATCATAGTTTTTTTCAGCACGTTCATCGGGAAGAATCCGGAGTTGACGTTGTCGTAGTACCGCTTCATGAACAAAGTGTCCCTGAATGCCGTACGCATGCCGGAAATCAGCGTATATCCCACCCTGTAATGATTCGGGGTGTAGCGGCGCTGCGAGCCCCAAAGCCACTGCCAGTAATCGCGGTAAAGACTGTCGGCGAAGGCTACGTGATAATATTCCAAAAAGTCGGCGGTGCGCCCGCGTCCGGTGTTGGTCAGCGCAGTTTCTGCAACTACGGCATCCCCTTCCAGCAGCACAGGGCCGGGATACATGGCCACCGCCATGCCGGTGGAGAGTTCTCCCAGCAGATATTCGGCCGGCCTGAAGAACCTGCTTTTCCGCGGGAACTGCATCTGGCTCACATGTCTGCTTTCGTGTACCGTGAGCTGGGTGATCCAAGGCGTGGACTCCGGATCCAGGGTTTCAGCGTTCGGATACAACTCCATCCTCCTGGGAGCCCAGGTCACCATTCCGTTCGAGGTTGCAGAATAGGCATGGAAGATGACAGGCATCTTGCGCCTGTACATTTCGTTGGGAGAAAAGCCGGAACTGGATTTTTCGGCAGCTGCGAAACTTTCCAGACTGCGGGCGTATTCCCTTGCGAGCGAATCCATGACCTCCGGAAACACCAGACGAAAGTTCTCGCTTTCCAGACTCCTCCACTTGATCGCCACAGGGCCCGCTCCTCCCGGCACTATCTGTCCGGAAACGATAGTGGCGGTCGTCAGCAGAGAGAATAATATGGCGCAGAGTTTTCTCATGGTTGCGGACTTTCAATTATTTTCAGTAAATTTAACGGATTTTTAATAAATGACCAAATGAGTGTACTACTTCAGATCCTGACACTGCTTGGGGCCGTTACCCTTTTCTTGTACGGATTGAGTCTGCTCAGCGGAGGTCTGCAGAAGGTTGCAGGCGACGGTATGCGCAGTTTCCTCGCCAGGATGACCTCCAACCCCTTCAAACAGATCATTACCGGCATCAGCATCACGGCGTTGATACAGTCTTCGACGGCTACCACCCTCATGGTGGTCAGTTTTGTGAATGCTGGCCTTCTCGCGCTGGGACAGGCCATCGGGGTAATCATGGGCGCGCATATCGGCACCACCATCACTTCCTGGATCATGGCGGTGTTCGGATTCTCGTTCAACATGGCCGACTTCGCCTTCCCGCTGATCCTCTTCGGCTTTCTCCTTCTGCAGAACAAGAAGAATCAGCGAAACCGCAACATAGGTGAGGTTATCATAGGCTTCGCCCTTTTCTTCATAGGCTTCGCCCAGTTGAGGGCCACCGCACAGAGCCTCATCACTCCCGAATCCCTCGGCTTCCTTAATTCCTGGACATCCCTCGGCGGGTGGTCGATCGCAATCTTCCTGATAATCGGCATAGTGCTGACAGTCTGCTTCCAGAGTTCAGCCGCCACCATGGCGATCATCATGATTCTGGTTACTACCGGCGTGATCCCATTCAAGCTGGCTGCAGCAATGATCCTGGGCGAGAACATCGGCACCACCATCGCCGCCAATATCGCCGCATCGGTAGGCAATACGGCCGCCAAGCGCACCGCCATTTCCCACACGGTGATCAATACCTTCGGAGTGTGCTGGGTGCTCTGCATCTTCCCCCTGTGGCTCAAACTGGTCGGAGGCATAGTGACCATGTTCGGCCTTCCGGATCCCAACACTGCCGACCTCACCGACACCGCGAACGCCGAACTCATAGGCACTTCGCTGCTCTACAGCGTGTGTACGATGCATACCCTGTTCAATGTAGTGAATACCCTGCTGCTCGTGTGGTTCATCCCTCAGATAGTCAAGATTGTCACCTGGATATTCCCTTCCAAAGAAGAGGAAGAAGTATTCAAACTCAAATACATCAGCGCAGGTCCTGTGCAGACTTCCGACCTTGCGCTCAGCTCTGTCAAGATGGAACTTGTGCGCTTCGGCGACCTCTGCCGCAAAGACCTCGGCTATATCCGTGATGCTGTGACCGCCGCCAGCCAGGAGGATTTCGAGAAGGCCAACGAGAGTCTGGTGAAATACGAGGAGATCACCGACCACATGGAGCACGAAATCGCTGCCTACCTCAACGAGGCTACCCGCATCGAGATGAGCCACGATGCCATGATACGCATCCGCAGCTTCTACCGCATCATCGGCGAAATGGAATCGCTCGGCGACAGCGGCGAGAGCATAGGAAAGATCCTCTCCCGCGCCTGGGCGCACGGGCAAAAGTTCACCGAAGACATGGTCCGTAAACTCGAGCATCTTATAGGCTTGGTTGACGATGCCTACGGCGCCATGCACTACAACCTTGAGACTCCCCTGGTGCAACTCCCCGACATAGTGAACGCCGACGAGGCCGAAGCCAAGATCAACGCCTGCCGCGACACCCTCCGCGAGGAGCATCTGTCCAATGTCGAGAAATCCAACTATCCCTACGAAACAGGGGCCTTCTACATGGACGTGGTGAACTCCCTAGAAAAGATGGGCGACTTCATCATCAACATCTCCCAGGCCCAGATCAGCGCCAAACCGGGAAGGTAATGCTTCTAAAAGACTTTATAAATAACGGAACCGCCCGCGCTTCGTAAGTTTTGCCAGATGAACCCGAAGCCGGTCCATATAGTTTTTCTTGCTCTCGCACTTCTCCTCGCCCTCTCCTGCGGCGGGAGGAAGAAGGCAGGTCCTGCGGTTCACTCGGACCGGCCCTTCCCTCAAGTGAGCGTACCTGCGGCATATACCGATGCCGAGGAGCGCATCGCTTACGGCCTTGAGCATTATTGGGACGGTTTTTTTGCCGGCCCCGGCCGGACGGATTCCGCGCGGGTGCTGGGTGTGCCGAAAGCAGAGGTGGAGCAGGCGCTCGCCAACTATATAGGCATCCTCGAAAAAGTGCCGCTCGCCCAGGCACAGAAGAATGTGTCCGGGCTCTTCGACGCCCTCGCTGCAAAGCAGCTCTCAGATACTTCCAACAGGGTGTATCTTGCCATGACCGAGATGGTTGCACGCTACCTTTACGATCCCAATTCGCCTCTGCGCGACGAAGATCTCTATCTGCCTTTCGTGCAGAAGATGGCCTCTTCTCCCCTTACCCGCGACGACATGCGCGCCGCGTATCGCTACGAAGCGCAGATGTGCGCCATGAATCCACGCGGAAGCGTTGCTCCCGACTTTTCTATTACTTTGAGGAACGGAACGCATGTGCGCATGCACTCGGTGCGTGCCGAACGTACCCTGCTCTTTTTCAGCAATCCCGGATGCCAGAACTGTCTGGAAATAATGGAGGCCCTCAAAAGCGACGTGAATGTGCAATGGCTGATTTCCGAGGGACGCCTTGCGGTTGTGAATGTCTATATCGACGAAGACCTCAAAGCCTGGCGCGACTATATGCCGGTCTATCCCAAGGAGTGGCTTAACGGCTACGATGCCGCCCACATCATCCGCGAAGACATCCTTTACTGCATCCGCGCCATCCCCTCACTTTACCTGCTGGATGCCGACAAACGCATCCTCCTCAAAGACCCCCCTGTAGAGCGCGTGCTCCAGGCGCTGTAAACCCCCGCCTCCCGACCTTTCACAGTTCCCAGCCTTCCCCTGTTCCTGGCCTTTCCCTTGGCTTCGAGCCTTCCCCGGCCTTTCCCGGCTGCCGGCCCTCTTCACCTCCCCGTGCCCGAAAACCGCCCAAATCGGGCACGGCTCCCCGAAAATCTGCCTTCCCGTGCCCGAAAACCGCCCAAAACGGGCACGGTGATAAAGTTTTTTTGGAAGATTGTTCTTTTCTTTCTACCTTAGTGACACGCTGCCATTTGTGCGGTGGATTTGTATGTTGGATTTATAAAATGGTATCGCTATGGCAGCCTATTCAAACACCGGACAATTGTCCTTTTCCCAACGGGAATATTCATGTGAACAATCATTTGACAATGGAGGACCTTTCTGGCACCTTTATACAGACGGTCATAAAGTAGAGGTCTTGTTCGAAGCAGAAGAGGACTACAAATTCATAATCACGGTTTTTGCAATTGCTTCAGCGTTCATTGGTGTCCGTATTCTTTCTTTTGAGGTAATGAGCAACCATATCCATGTGATTCTGGAGGGGTTGGAGTCCATGTGCAGGGAGTTTTTCGACATGGTCAAAACAAGGCTTGCCAGATATTATAAATCAAAAGACCGATATGTAAAACTAGATGGATTCGAGTGCAAACTGGTACCTATCAGTTCTTTACGCAGTTTGCGATATGAGATTGCCTATGCCCACAGGAATGCATATCTGGCCGACAGGTCTTATACCCCGTATTCATACCCCTGGGGCACCGGGTATCTGTACTTCAATTCGCTGGCGGAGCATAAAAGTCCGATACGTTATTCTTCGCTCACCAAGAATGAAAAGAGGGCTATTTGCCGGGGCAGGGAACTCCAACTTCCGGAGCAGTATCTTGTGGCCGAAGGGATGATCCTGCCTCAAAGTTTCTGCTGTATCAAGTATGGAGAGGCCATGTTCAGGGATGCCAATCAGTATTTTTCCATCACGTCAAAGAATTATGAAGCCTATTCCGAAATCGCCAGGCATCTGGGTGACGATATTGTGCTGAACGACGACGAAATGTTCGCGGCATTATCTATTTTATGCAAGAAAAAATATGGGGATGTTAGGGCTAATATGTTGCCGCAAAAAGATAAACTGGACTTGGCCATACAGATGCGAAAAGATTACAATGCTTCGGATGGGCAGATTCAGCGTTTGCTGCGTTTGGACCGCAGCGTGGTGGCCAGTTTGTTTGGCAAAGACTGACTGCGCACCCCGAAAATCCGACCACCCGTGCCCGAAAACCGGCCAAATCGGGCACGGCTCCCCGAAAATTTGCCTCCCCGTGCCCTAAAACCGCCCAAAACGGGCACGGGATTCAGCATTTGCAACGGGCGGCAAGTTATTTGCATCTTTAAGCTGCAAGATTCCGCGGGTTGCGGGATTTAGCATGTAAAAGAACAATATGAAGCGAAAGATTCGGATAATTGCGGCAGTGCTTCTGTCTCTTTTGGCACTGGCGCAGAATGAGGCAGCAGGTCAGCAGACTCCCAGGGCGCAGACAGGGAAGGCAACTATCAGCGGATACATAACCGATGCAAAAACGGGGGAAACCCTGATTTCGGCAGGCGTGTCCACAGGCAGCGGCTCAGCCCTCACCGGCGCCGTGACCAACCCTTACGGATTCTATACCCTCACCCTCGAGAAGGGGCGGCACGATCTCACCTTCTCTTACATGGGATACTCCGACCAGACCATCCCTGTCAAGCTCCAGAGGGACACCACAATAAACATCGCCCTCAAGGCCGACCTGCAGCTCAGCAGCGCCACGGTGGTTGCCACCAAGGATGCGGGCATACTCTCCACCAAGATGAGCGCAATCGAAGTTCCCGTGACGGTGATCCAGCAGACTCCTACCCTCTTCGGAGAGGCGGACGTGCTCAAGACCATCCAGCTGATGCCCGGAGTGCAGGCGGGAACCGAAGGTTTTTCCGGCATTTACGTGCGCGGAGGTGGCCCGGAGGAGAACCTGCTGCTGCTCGACGGGATCTCACTCTACAACGCCGAGCACCTGCTGGGTATCTTCAGCATTTTCCAGCCGGAGGCGGTGAAGAAGGTCACCCTGTATAAGGGATCCTTCCCCGCCAGGTACGGCGGACGCATCTCCTCCATCATCGACATCCGCACCAATGACGGCAATATGAAGGAGACGCACGGCACGGTGAGCATCGGCGCCATCAGCGACCGCCTGCACCTCGAAGGGCCCATCATCAAGGACAAACTGGCCTACTCCATCAGCGGCCGCGGCATGCACACCGTGTTCTTCACCCCTATCCTGGAAGCGAAGGGCTTGCATGGCAACTACTTCTTCTACGACCTGAACGGTAAACTCTCCTGGCGCATCTCCGACAGCGACCGGCTCTACTTCAACGCCTACAACGGGCGCGACATCTTTTATTATAAAGACAAGGACTCCGGCAGCGGTACGGTCTCTTACGGCGAAGAAACCCGCAACCACTCCTATTCCGAATCCGACAACATCGGCATACGCTGGGGCAACACCCTCGCCGCGCTCCGCTGGAACCACGTGTTCGGCAGCAAACTCTTCTCGAACACAACCGTGGCCTACACACGCTACAAGATGAAGGTGGGGTTTGAGGTGGAGGACGTGGACGTGTACGACGGAGTCCGGAGCAAGAGCATTTACTCGATGGACTACCACTCCGGAATGAAGGACCTGACGGCGAAGATCGATTTCGACTACACCCCTTCACCTGGGCATCTGGTGAAGTTCGGGGCGGAGTACGTGAATCACACTTTCATCCCCGAAACGCTGGGAGGATACGTGTATGAGAGCGAGGCGTCCGACGTGCAGATCGATACGTCCTTCACCGCCAGCGGAAACTCCATCCTCCACGGGCACGAGATGTCGGTTTATGCGGAGGATGACATCAGCGTCGGCGACAGGCTCACCCTGAATCCCGGTCTGCATGCCGCGCTGTTCTACACCATGGGCAAACCCTATTGGAGCCTGGAGCCGCGCATGAGCGCAAAATACAATTTCTCACACGATTGGTCCGCCAAGGCATCCTACTCGCGCATGGCGCAGTACGTGCATCTGCTCTCGCCCGCGAAGATCACCCTGCCCATCGACCTGTGGGTGCCCATCACCGACAAGATCAAGCCGGTGACCTCCGACCAGGTATCGGTCGGGGCCTACTACAGCGGCATCCCCGGCTGGGAGTTCTCGCTGGAGGGATACTACAAGTGGATGCACAACATCCTGGAATACAGCGACGGAACATCCTTCTTCGGCAATTCCGCGAACTGGCAGAACAATGTCGAGATGGGAGAGGGTCGCGCACGTGGAGTTGAGCTCTTTGTAGAGAAGAAGACCGGCCCCACCACCGGCTGGCTGGGCTACACCCTTGCCTGGAGCGACCGTGTGTTCCCGGACGGAGTGATCAACGGCGGAGAGCCCTTCCCCTACCGTTACGACCGCAGGCACAATGTCTCGCTCGTGGTGAATCACAAATTCAGCGAAAAACTCTCGCTCAGCGCCACCTGGACCTTTGCCAGCGGCGGCACGATGACCATTCCCGAACGCCTGACACAGGTTTACTACCCCGACGGACGCGTGAGCACGGAGGACTACTCCCCTTCGCGCAACAACTACCGCTTGCCGCCGAGCCACAGGCTGAATCTGAGCCTCAACCATACCAAGAAGAAGAGGCACGGGGAAGCCGTATGGAGTTTCGGGGTTTACAACGCCTACAACAATATGAACCCCAACTTCGTTTTCACCGACTACGACTATGAATATAACGACAGCCCGACTCCGGGCCAGCCCGCCTACCGCAAGAAGATGGAACTGACCAAGATCACCATCCTGCCCATCATTCCATCCATTTCGTACACCTATAAATTCTAGCGGCCATGAAGAAGATTTTTGTTTTTGTGATGAGTGCGACGCTGCTTGCCGCGTGCGACAATCCTTTGGAATACAAGCCCGAAAACAGGGCCGATGAGTTGATCGTGAACGCTCTGCTGGATGCAAGTGAAAGTTCTCACTTCGTGCATCTGGCCGTAAGCAGCACGGAGTACGTGCGGGAAGTCCGGGATGCCGAGCTGCGCTGTTATGTGAACGGCGAACTCAAGGCCAAAACCTCTGAGTTTGAAAACATTGAGATGTATGGCGGCACTGTGGGCGCAGGCATGCGTTTCGATGCTTCTTTCAAGGCCGGAGACCTGGTGCGCATTGAGGTGGATGCCGAAGGAAAATTCTTTGCGAGCAACGAGCAGGTGGTGCCGGAGCCGTTGAAAATCAACAAGATAGATACCGTGCGCGTGAAGAATGACGTTTACAGGGTGAATGTGAACATTACCGATGTCAATGGCGGTGAAGAAGATTTTTACCGCTTGCAAATGGAAAATCTCCTTGAAGAAGACGTCTATAACGATGACAAATATCTCTGCCATGTAAGCGGTCAGAATGAATGCAGCCTTGATACCGACAACGATCCCGTCCTGTCCGAGGGCCACATCGGCAACGACGACACACTCTTCGAACTGGGTGGGAACAATTATTATGGAGTCTTCAGCGACGCCATGTTCAACGGAGAGAGCGTCACCCTGCACCCAGAGGTCAGCCTTTGGCTCAACAGCTGGTTATATCCATACGATCTGGAGGAAGAATTCAACAGGGTGACGGTAACCTATTCCCTGCGGGTGAAGGTTATGCATTTGAGCAAGCGCAATTATTATTATCTGAAAGCCTTGAACTCCCTGCGGGACGGCTCGACGGATCTCGCCCTCGAAGACGTGCAGATACCCGACAATGTCGAAGGCGGAATCGGCTTCGTGGGAGTGTCCAACTCCGTTTCGAAAACTTACTGGATCAAGACCACCAGCTACACTGCCACCGGAGCCTTTATTGCCGGCCAGGGGTCGTAGTCCACCAGGGTGAAGTCTTCGTACTTGAAGTCGAAAACACTTTTCACGCTCTGGTTCAACAGCATCTTCGGCAGGGGCCTGGGTTCACGGCTGAGCTGCTCCGCCACCTGGTCGAAGTGGTTGAGGTAGATGTGTGTATCGCCGGTAGTGTGGATGAATTCTCCCGGCTGCAGGCCGCAGCACTGGGCTATCATCATCGTAAGAAGTGCATAGGAAGCGATATTGAACGGCACCCCGAGGAAGGTGTCGGCGCTGCGCTGATACAGCTGGCAACTGAGCTTGCCGTCTGCAACATAGAACTGGAAGAGGCAGTGGCAGGGAGGCAGGGCCATCTTGTCCACCTCGCCGGGGTTCCAGGCGCACACCAGCATTCGGCGCGAGTCCGGATTGTTCTTTATAGTATCAATAACCTGCGAGAGCTGGTCTATGCTGCGTCCGTCGGGGGCGGGCCAACTGCGCCACTGATGCCCGTATACCGGGCCCAGGTCGCCGTTTTCATCGGCCCACTCATCCCAGATGGTCACTTTGTGATCCTGCAGATACTTCACGTTTGTATCCCCGGAAATGAACCACAGGAGTTCGTAGATTATGGATTTGAGATGCACTTTCTTCGTAGTCAGGAGCGGGAAGCCCTTCGAAAGGTCGAAGCGCATCTGATATCCGAACACGCTCTGGGTGCCAACACCGGTGCGGTCGTGCTTGATCACCCCGTTTTCGCGGATGTGCCGCAGCAAGTCGAGATACTGTTTCATAAGGTTCCGAAAGCCCAGATTATAGCCTGTTCGAAGGTCTCCCCCGGCTTCAGCAGGGTGGAAGGATAGTCGGCCTTGTTGGGGCTGTCGGGGAAGTGCTGGCACTCGATGGCAACGGCATCGTAGTCGTGATAGATATGGCCGTTCTTGCCCTCGGGGCAGCCGTTCAGCCAGTTTCCGGTGTAGATCTGCACTCCTGGCTGGGTGGTGAGCACTTTCAGTGTCCTGCCGCTTGCAGGGGAGCAGAGTTCGGCGGCCTCGGTCAGCTGCCCTTCCGCGCGTCCGTCTATCACCCAGCAGGCGTCATAGCCCTTGCCGTAGTTGATTGCTGGGAAGTCGGCATGCAGGTCGCGCCCTATCTCTTTCTCCGTCACGAAATCCATGGGCGTGCCGGCCACGGGCTGCGACTCTCCCAAGGGGATGAGAGTGTCATCTGTAGGGAGATACTCGGACGCATTCAGTTTAAGAACATGCTTCTTAATGCTGCCGGAGCCCTCGGCGTCGAGGTTGAAATAGACGTGGTTGGTGAGATTTACCACGGTAGCGGCGTCGGTTCGGGCGGCGAAGGTGAGTTCCAGTTCGTTGGCATCAGTCCACACATAGCGGGCGGTCACTTTGAGATTTCCGGGATATCCCATCTCTCTGTCGGGAGAGAAATACATGAACTCCACGGCATTGCCGTCGATGCGGCTGTCCCAAACCTGATTCTGGAAGCCCTCGGGGCCACCATGCAGATGGTTGGGGCCGTTGTTAATCGGGAGTTCGTACACTTTGCCGTCTATCTCCAGATGACCTTTGGCGATGCGGTTCG
>ERZ842401.5935-NODE-5935-length-13278-cov-6.256220_pt1 | contig 13278 bp, 10 predicted proteins | sample MGYA00521270_ERZ842401 | MGnify/ENA primary metagenome ERZ842401 (study PRJEB31892, sample SAMEA3878208) | bioreactor metagenome | biome: Moose rumen | place: Sweden | collected 2011-10 | study: EMG produced TPA metagenomics assembly of the PRJEB12797 data set... | reverse complement strand
ACATGGCCATCTCGCTGATCATGCACAAAAGAATCACTACGACCGTGGCAAAGGCTAAGGCCCTGAAGAAGTACGTGGAGCCCCTCATCACCAAGGCAAAGGAGGACTCTACCAACAGCCGTCGTGTAGTGTTCAGCTACCTGCAGAACAAAGATGCCATCAAGGAGCTCTTCGGCGAAGTATCGCAGAAGGTAGGCGACCGTCCTGGTGGCTACACACGCATCATCAAGCTCGGCACCCGTCAGGGCGACGCTGCTCAGATCTGCTTCATCGAGCTGGTAGACTTTGATCCCGAAATGGCTAAGACCAACGAGACCAAGAAGAAGGCCACCCGCCGTTCTCGCAAGTCTACGAAGGCCGCCGAGGCTCCTGCACAGGAGGCTCCCGCAGCCGAAGCCGTTGCCGAAGAGGCTCCTGCCGCTGAGGCAGAAGAAGCTCCCAAGGCTGAATAATCTCTCGAGATTGAACACAACTCTACTGATAAAGAAGCACTCACCTCAACGGTGGGTGCTTCTTTTTTGTAGAATAGCCTTACATGTTGCGTTATCCGAAGCTTTTGCTTGTAAGTGAATGGTCGCTTGCTTACAACCGAATGGCCTTTTGCTTACAAGCGAATGGTCGTTTGCTTACAAGCAAAAGCTGGAAACAACGATGCTTTGTACCGCCATCTGTAGCGTGTTGTACCGTAATATATGCTGTGTTGTACTGCAATATGCGCTGCATTGTAGTGTCATCCGTGCTATAGCCACAATTCCCCGTCCTTGATAAAGAAAACAAAAAAAGGGTTATACGATAAATGACATTCATGTGAATCGTCGGCTTTTGCAACTTTTAGGTGACTTTTATCTTTATTTTATGAGGAATTTTGTAATTTTGTGGCATTAATCAAATAAACAAGGAAAATACTGGATGAGATAAGGAAAGAAATAGAACACTCAATATAACAGAATGACTATATGGCGAAAAAGAATATGATAACAGTCAGGGATGTAAACATCAGGACGATGACTATCAATGGCATCGACTATATTTGCATCACCGATATTGCTCGGCAGAAGAATGAGGCTGAGCCGAAAGATGTCGTGAAGAACTGGATGCGGCAGAAAAACACCTTGGAGTATTTAGGGCTTTGGGAGAGATTGCACAATCCCAATTTTAAAGGGGTCGAATTCGACCCCCTTTTGGCAGAAGCTGGTAGCAATGCTTTTACGATGAGCCCGACAAGATGGGTTGAACTGACAGCGGCAATAGGAATCCTAACAAAAAACGGAGCAGGGGGCGGTACATACGCTCAGCACGATATTGCATTTAAGTTTGCCAACTGGGTTTCAGTAGAGTTTGAGCTCTACCTGGTGATGGAGTTCCAACGCCTTAAAGCCGAGGAACAGAAACAGATTGGTTGGACGGCCAAACGCGAGCTTTCGAAGATTAACTATCGCATCCATACTGATGCCATCAAGCGCAATCTGATTCCCGAAGAGGTAACTCCTGCGCAGTCGAGCATCATATATGCAGAGGAGGCCGATGTGCTAAATGTGGCTATGTTTGGCATGACCGCCAAGCAATGGCGCGAGGCCAATCCTAATCTCAAAGGTAACATCCGCGACTATGCAACCATTAACGAACTCATCTGTCTCTCAAACATGGAAAATATCAATGCAGTACTCATTAACGATGGAGTACCACAAGGCGACCGACTCGTCAAACTCAATCAGATAGCCATTCAGCAGATGCAGGTGCTGGAGGGCAATGAGGGAAGGAATTTGCTGAAGTAAGTCAAACGACCTGATGAGTTCTCAAGTGCAGAGCTATTTGCGGTCGAAGAATTCGTCCACAAAAGTTCCAATAATAAATCTGATATTATCCAAGACTTTCAAATTATGCCTACACTGAATTGGATAGGAAAAGATAAGGTGGTGAACCACCATTTGGATGTGCCGTTTTATACGCTGGAGCATAAGTATGGGTTCAGGGCAGAAGATGAAGCGGATACATCTGAGACGCATAGCGGCCACTCGGCCCAAGGGAACGCTCGCATAAGCGAGAACATGATTATTCATGGGGATAATCTTGTGGCACTGAAAGCGTTGATGCCAGAATACGAAGGACGGATTAACTGCATCTATATTGATCCGCCCTACAATACAGGTGAAGAGAAGTGGGTATATAACGACAATGTGAATGACCCTCATATCAAGCGCTGGCTGGGCGAAGTGGTTGGTAAAGAGGGGGAAGACCTGAGCCGTCATGACAAGTGGCTTTGTATGATGTATCCTCGTTTGGCTATGCTACAAAAACTGCTTCATCCACAAGGGGCGATATTCATTTCTATTGATGACAACGAATATACCAATCTCAAGGCTATTTGTGATGAGATATTCGGAAAGAATTGTTTTGTAGCTAATATATCCTGGCAAAGGGCATACTCTACACGGAATGATAAAGATGGAATTCCTGTTGAAGCAGAGCATTTACTTGTCTATGGCAAAGAGCCAAATTGGATTCCCCAAAAGTTGGAACGTACAGAAGAAATGAATGCAAGATACTCTGCTCCAGACGACGATGACGTGCTATGGAAAAGTTCGGATCCGTGTGCCCCCAATGCACTGACACACCAAGGAATGGTATATGCTATTCAACATCCTTTTACAGGAAAAATGCTATATCCAACGATATCCAATTGCTGGCGTTATCAACAATTGGATATGCTTAATATTATGAATGGGTGGTGTGAGTATGAATTACGAGATTTGCATGATGAAGAGCGTAGAGCCGAGGTTTGTGGAATTAGAGCAGATGAAGTCCGCAGGGATGTTATGGGCATTGTGTTAAAACAAGACTTGGAAACATCTCGTCAGAAAGCACAACAAGTTTACGAAAATGGACCGTGGCCCAAATATTATTTCACGAAAGGTGGCTATGGTGGTATTGCGCGTAAAACATACTTAAACCAAGTTGAAGGACGATTAGTGTCAAACCTCTGGAAGCAATCAGAAGTTGGCCATACCGATGAAGCTAAGAAAGAACTGAAGGAAATCTTTGGTGGCAAAAGCCCCTTTGACACGCCAAAGCCAACCCGCCTGTTAGAAAGGATTCTGGATATTGCGACAGACGATGATAGCATTATTCTTGATTGTTTTGCAGGCAGTGGTACAACTGCCCATGCCGTTTTGCTGGCAAACCAGAAGAAGCATAGCCACCGCAGGTTTATTCTTGTGGAGTTGATGGACTATGCCGATACGACAACAGCCTATCGTGTGAAGAAAGTCATCACTGGCTATAAGGCCACGATGAAGCATGAAGAAGAAATCTACAACAAGAAACTGACCATTAAGAACATATCGCAAGCAGGTGTTTTCTTGAAGGAAGCTGAGGCCGTTATCGAAAAGGAGAAAGACAACTATGCAGAAATCAGCAAACCCAAGTTGGTGGACAACTGCATAAAGGTGATTGCGTCGAGAGTTGAGGATGGCTTCGTAGAAAGATTGCCCGGTAGTTTCGACTATTACGAATTAGGGCAACCGCTCTTCATTGACGACAATTTGAACGAAGAAATTGACGAAGAGGAGATACGTAAATACATTTACTATACGGAAACCAAGCAGCCGTTGAACAGAGGGCGGAAGGAAGGCTCGTATCTGTTGGACACGCTGAATGGTACAAGTTACTATTTCTATTATGAACGTGACCGACTGACCAATCTAAGCATCGAGACACTTAATGAGATAGTTGAAGAAAAGAGCGGACAGTACATTGTCTACGCCGATACTTGTACCATTGACGAGGAAACTCGCAGCAAGTTGAACGTGATATTCAAGAAAATCCCCCGTGACATCAAAAGATTTTAGCGTATGGAACAGAATATGAATCTGAAGGATTACCAGCGTGAGGTGTTGAACGACCTGAGTGCTTATCTTGACTGTTTAGAAGCAACAGGCGATTTGAAAACATCGTTTGCCAAGTTCTGGGAAGAGCGTGGCGTCAACGTGTATGCCCAGAACGACGACTATATGCACCCTTATAGGAATGATGTGGCGGGAGTGCCGAACGTAACAGTAAAGGTGCCGACAGCAGGTGGTAAGACTTTTATAGCCTGCAATGCTATTGACACGATATTCCATCACTACAACGACGATGCGCCTAAAGCGGTAGCATGGTTTGTGCCATCGGATACGATATTGAAACAAACATATAGAAATCTCTCAAACCCAAACCATCCTTATAGACAGAGAATTGACAGCCTTTTCAACAGTCGTGTGAATGTGCTGGATAAGGAAACGGCCCTGATGGGCACGAGACTCAGCATGAATGACCTGCGTGAGAACCTGACCATCTTTGTACTCAGTGTGCAGTCGTTCGCGGCGAACAACAAAGACGGACGGCGGGTGTATCGTGAGAATGGGAACTTGAACGATGTCATTTCCAAGTATGAAGATTCGGCAAGCAAGGTTGAGGGGGCAGACGAATACTCGCTGATGAATCTTATATACAGGTTGAATCCTGTAGTCATTGTAGATGAAAGCCATAACTTCGAAGCAGACTTGCGTGTGGACATGCTTAAGAGCATCAATCCCCGGTTTATCCTCGACCTGACAGCCACGCCCAAGGCAAAGAGTAACATCATCAGTTTTGTGGATGCCTACAAACTGAAGAATGAGAACATGGTGAAATTGCCTGTCATCGTTTATAATATGGTGGAGACTTCTGATGTACTGGCTTCTGCCATCAGGCTTCAGGAACGGTTGGAAGAAAGAGCAATCCAAGAAGAGCAACAGGGCGGCAAATATATTCGTCCCATTGTGTTGCTTCAAGCACAACCACGAACCGGCGAAGACAACGAGACCTTCGACAGGATTAAGACAAAGCTCATGGATATGGGCATCGCTGAGTCTCGTATCAGAATCAAGACTGCGGAGAAAGACGAGATTAAGAACGAAGACCTGATGAGTAAAGGATGTCAGGTGAGATATATCATTACTGTAAATGCGCTGAAAGAAGGGTGGGACTGTCCGTTTGCATACGTATTAGCATCGTTGGCCAATAAGACTTCACGTGTGGATGTGGAGCAGATATTGGGTAGAATCCTTCGCCAGCCTCATACGACACAGCATAGGGATCCCATGCTGAATATGTCGTATGTCTTCACTTGTTCTGCAAACTTCCGCAATACGCTGGAGAGCATTACAAAAGGGCTGAATAATGCCGGCTTTAGCGAGCGAGACTACAGAGTAGTATCTGCAGAAAACGAGCCTGCCCGTCAGGAGTCTCTATCCATGTTTGATGTGGCTGCAGACACTGTGACATCAAGCAATGATGACATAGAAATAGACCCAGAAGAGGTAAAGCAAATACTACAGACACCTTCGTTTACTAATACGATAGAGAAACTGGAAGAAATCGCGGTTAGGCAGAACAACGATTACACCAAGACTTTCAAGGCGCAGCGTGAAACAGGAGGTACGAGTCTTCCTCCAGAAGTGAAGAATACTTTCTACAAAATGAAAGAAACATTCATTGGAGCAAAAGAAATCCGGCTACCTCAGTTCTTTGTGAACGCTAAGTCGTCGGACATCTTTGGCGGTGCAACACAGGCTTTGCTATTGAAAAAGGAGAATCTGAGCGAAGGATTCGACTTGAGTCTGCAAGACAAGAGCATTAACTTCGTTTGGACACAGGCACAGGCTGTCCAGTTTGATTTGGATGAAACATCAGCCAATCATTCTGCACCTGTTCACAAATACCTTGACCCTACCAATCTTGATGCTTTCCGCAGACTGATTGCTACTATGGCTCCTGAAGCACAAAAGAGGCAACTGGCAAAGTTTTTGGCCGACCGCGTTAATTCAGATGAGATAGCGGCACCACATATTAGTAAGTATGTTAAGGAGATTCTTGACCATTATACTCGTGAAGAGATAACAGACATCATTGCTCATAAGGAGCAGGCACTCCGACTGATAAAACTTAAAATCGAAAGTTTGCTTAGAGATTATCGAAAGTCCAAGTTCGGCGAATGGACTGATACAAATAAGGTGTCAATGCAAAAGTCATTCTCTTTCCCTGATAAGCTGCAACTCTTGAAGCCTTCCACAGGTGGCATCAGAAAGAGTCTGTACGAGAAAGAGGGAGAGATGAACGACTTTGAATATCAGGTTATCAATGCGATTGCCAATCTGGACAATGTCGTATTCTGGCATCGGAATATTGAAAAACGTGGTTTCTGCATCAATGGCTTCATTAACCATTATCCTGACTTTATAGTGAAGTTGGAGAGTGGAATCATTATTGTCATAGAGACGAAGGGTGAACAATTGGCTAACGATGACAGTGCGGCTAAGCTGGAACTTGGAACGAAATGGGCCAATATGGCAGGACTTAGTTTCTATCGTTACTATATGGTGTTTGACCACCAGCCAATCGCTGGTGCTCTTACAGTACAACAGTTAATTGACAGGGTTAAGCAAATGTAAACAGAAACCATGAAACAAGAGATTATTCAACTTCGAAATCTGATAGATGCTGCAAAAGCATTGTCGTCAAGTCTTACTATATCTATCCGCAATAATATGCCAATAGATACTGACACACTGCATCTTTTAGAAATTGTAAAACAAATCATCCCACTGATTAAAGATGAGTTTGGGGGAATTGCGAATGTTTTATTGGGAGCAATTGGTAACATCAAAATATACCAAATTGTTCAGGTATCACCCAATGGCCAGCCGATTAATAAAGAAAGCATTAATCTTTATTACCTCAGAGATATGATGACTGCGGTTAATATTTTAGATTCTCTATATACTACAGAAAACCAGAAGCATAAAGAAGGGAAAAAGATATTTATCAGTCATGCGTCTGCTGATGAATCAATAGTTAAGGCCTTCACAAAAGAAATTTTATTGTTGGGATGTGGTTTTTCCTCTCAAGATATATTCTGTACATTAGACCATACGGCAATTCGAACAGGTGATGATTTTAGAAATAGAATCGTAGAGAGCATGAAAGGCTGCGACTTTGTCTTTTGTCTGATTTCGGAAAACTACAGACAGAGTGAAGTCTGCCAAAATGAAATGGGAGCAGCATGGGCATTGGATGGTAAGAGAGTCTTGCCTTTCAAGTTCCCAAACATTAAGTTTACGGAACTTGGTTTTCTGAATGTCGTAAAGCAAGCGGCAGACATTACCGATAATTCCAAATTGGATGAACTCTATATTGAACTCTGTGAATATTATGATCTGCAGCAAGATTGGATTAATTTCAATCAAAGGAAAGCCGATTTTATAAATGTGGTCAATGAGAGTGTAAACTAATCGAGTGGAATAGATGGAGCAAATAATATTACATAAATAACGTTTGAAATATATGGATATTGTCACGAATGAGCATACAGAGGAGTACCAACGATTAGTCGATGGCATAGGCAGTTTGTTGGCAGAAGGCCGGCAAAAGGTTGCAACTTCCATCAATACCGTTATGGTAGAGACATACTGGAACATAGGTCGGTATATCGTAGAATTTGAACAGCATGGGAATGAACGTGCTGTTTATGGGTCAGACCTTATCAACCGTCTGTCGAAGGACCTGACGCATCGCTATGGAAAAGGATTTGGCAAGAGTAACCTTCTTTATATAAGGAAACTTTATGTGAGCTTCCCAAAAAGTGGGACGCTGTCCCACCTTTTGACATGGAGTCACTACTATGAAGTGCTGAAATGTGACGATCCTCTGGAGATGGGGTTTTATATTGCGCAGTGTGAGACAGAACATTGGAGTGTGCGAGAACTGAAACGGCAAATGAAAAGCATGTTGTTTCACCGATTGGCACTGAGCACAGACAAGAAAGGTGTCTTGGAACTTGCCAAAAACGGCCAACAGCTATCAACGCCAAAAGATATGATGCGCAATCCTTATGTCTTTGATTTTGTCGGTATTCCATGCCAAGAGTGGATTATCAAGAAAGATTACAAATTCTTACAAAGTTACGAAAAACTATGCGCAGGATGCAGTCAATTGATAAATAATGACTAATTTTGCACGTTGAACGAAGAAAACTCTATTTCACCAACATGCACATGGACATCTCCGACGAGCAATCGCTCGACAATGCAGGCATCCGCATCACTGCCAACCGCCTGCTCATCTGGCGCAAGGTGCGCCACTCGTTTGCCGGTCCGTTCAGTCTGGCCGACCTTGAAGCCGCATTGCCCACGATAGACCGTTCTACGCTCTTCCGCACGCTGACGCTGCTCAGCGAGGCCCATCTGCTGCACGACATCGACGACGGCAGCGGTTCGCAGAAATACTGCGTGTGCCACGTTGACGATACCCGTCATTGCATGGGGCATGTGCACCTGAGCTGCCATGTGTGCCACAAGACGTTCTGCCTGACCAATGTGCGCATTCCGCCGGTGGCTCTGCCGGAAGGCTTCGTGCCCGAGGAGACCGAATATATCGTGAAGGGCATCTGTGCCGACTGCGCCAAGCACCAAGCACACTGACCGTCACCCCTACCCTACACACAGAACACCTGTTTTTCGCATGATACACTTGAAAGATATCCATAAGACCTATCAGGGTGCCCAGCCGCTACACGTGCTGAAGGGCATCACGCTCGACATACGGCGCGGCGAGTTCGTCTCCATCATGGGGGCATCGGGCTCGGGCAAGTCTACGCTGCTGAACATCCTGGGCATTCTGGACAACTACGACTCGGGCACCTACGAGCTGGCCGGCGTGCCCATCTGGAACCTCTCGGAGGCGAAGGCTGCCGAGTATCGCAACCACATGATAGGCTTCATCTTCCAGTCGTTCAACCTCATTTCGTTTAAGACCGCCGTGGAGAATGTAGAGCTTCCGCTGTTCTATCAGGGCGTGTCGCGCCGCAAACGGCACACGCTGGCGCTGGAATATCTGGAGCGTCTAGGCCTGCTCGACTGGGCAGAGCACTATCCCAACGAGCTCTCTGGCGGACAGAAGCAGCGCGTGGCCATCGCCCGCGCACTCATCACGAAGCCCCAGATGATTCTGGCCGACGAGCCCACCGGTGCCCTCGACTCGAAGACCAGCATCGAGGTGATGCAACTGCTGAAGCAGCTGAATGCCGAGGAGCACATCACACAGATTATCGTGACCCACGATCCCCACGTGGGCGAACAGACCAACCGCATCATTCGCATCAAGGATGGAGTTATTGAAGGAGATATGGCAGACGACGCGACGCAATAGGCTGCGCACCGCACTGACGGGCTTTGCCGTTGCCTGGGGCATCTTCATGCTGATTGTCCTGCTGGGTGCCGGCAACGGTCTCATCAATGCCCAGCTGCAAGAGTCAGAGCGCTTCCTGTCGAACTCCATGATGGTGTTCGGCGGCCGCACCTCGAAGGCCTATCAGGGACTGAAGGAGGGGCGCACCATCCAACTGCAGAAAGGCGACCTTTCGGCCACGGCCACCGCGTTCCCCGACATTATCGACGAGGTGGGAGCCAGCTACACTACGAGCGTGGTGATCACCAACGGCCAGGAATACATGGCGACCGAGGTGAGAGGTGTCTATCCCAACCACACGAAGATTGACAAGGTGGAGATGCTGCAAGGCCGCTTCATCAACGAGGTGGACATCCGAGAGTCGCGCAAGGTGCTGGTGCTCAGTTCGAAACAGGCCAAGGAGCTGCAGCCACGCGACTACCGCCGCCTCTTCGGCCGCTATGTCAAGGTGGGCAACCTGATGTTCCGCGTGGTGGGCATCTACAAGGACGAAGAGAGCGGCGCATCGGAAGCCTTCTCATCGTACACCACCATCAAGCGCATCTTCGGTGCCGGCAACAACAGCGCCGGCGACATTGAGTTCACCTTCCACGGACTGACCACCGAAGCCTCCAACGAGTTGTTCGAGATGGCCTATCGCAAACGGCTGAACGCCAACCATCAGGCCCACCCCGACGACCATAGCGCCGTGTGGCTGTGGAACCGCTATACGCAGAACATGCAGATGGAGACGGGCATCGGCATCATTCGCACTGCCTTGTGGATTGTGGGACTGTTCACGCTGCTGAGCGGCATCGTGGGAGTCTCGAACATCATGCTCATCACGGTGCGCGAGCGTACCCACGAGTTCGGCATCCGCAAGGCCATCGGCGCCAAGCCGTGGAGCATTCTGCGCCTCATCATCGTGGAGAGCGTCATCATCACCACCTTCTTCGGCTATCTGGGCATGCTGCTGGGCATCATGGCCAACGAGTATATGGATGCCACACTGGGCCACGACACCATCGACACCGGCCTGTTCAAAGCCACCATGTTCGTCAATCCCACCGTGGGTCTCGACGTGTGCCTGGAGGCCACGCTCGTGATGGTGCTGGCTGGAACGGTGGCCGGACTGATACCAGCCTATAAAGCTGCCAGCATACGACCCATCGAGGCACTACGTGCCGACTGACAAACGCCCCTCTGACTATGAGAATAGATATTGACAGCTATCGCGAAATCATCGACACCCTGACACGCAACAAGTCGCGCTCACTGCTGACCGGCTTCGGCGTGTTCTGGGGCATCTTCATGCTCATCGCACTGATGGGGGGCGGCAAAGGTCTGAAGGAGATGCTGGAGAAAAACTTCGACGGCTTCGCACAGAACACCGCCATGATCTGGGCACAGCAGACCACCAAGCCCTACAAGGGGTTCAGAAAAGGCCGCTGGTGGTCGATGGACCATAAGGATATTGAACGGCTGCGCCGGCGCGTGCCCGAGCTCGACGTGACGGCCCCCATCCTGTTTGCACCGTGGGGACTCTCGAACACCGCCTACTACTCCGACCAGCGCACCTCGCCGCGCATTCAGGGCACCACGCCCGACTATGCCCTTGTCGTTGCCCCTCGCATGCGCTACGGCCGCTTCATCAACAGCATGGACATACACGAGCACCGCAAGGTGTGCGTCATCGGCAAGAAAGTCTATAAGGACCTGTTCAAGGAGGGCGGCGACCCCTGCGGCAAGAAAATACGCATCGACTCCACCTACTACGAGGTGGTGGGCGTTGACTATAACACCAATGCATCGATGAACTTCAACGGACGCGCCGAGGAGAAAATCACGCTGCCGCTGTCGCTGGTGCAGCAGACCTACAACCGAGGTAACCAGGTGGACATGATCATCGTGACGGGACGCAAGGGAGTGGTGATGAGCAAGATCACGCCACGCATCCGTGAGACCATCGCCCGTGCACACTATGTGGATTCTGCCGACGAGCAGGGCCTGATGGTGTTCAACACCGAAGTGCTGTTCCAACTGCTCGACAACCTGTTCCGAGGGGTCAACTTCCTGATATGGCTGGTAGGTCTGGGCACTCTGCTGGCAGGCGCCATCGGTGTGTCGAACATCATGATGGTCACCGTGCGCGAACGCACCACCGAGATAGGCATCCGACGTGCCATCGGAGCCACGCCACGCATGATTCTGTCGCAGATCATCTCGGAGAGCATCGTCCTCACGCTGATTGCCGGCATGACTGGCATCCTGCTGGCAGTGATGGTGCTGCAGATGCTCGAACTGGCCAATACCACCGACGGCATGGTGGAAGCCCACTTCCAAGTAGACTTTTGGACAGCCCTGTTCGCCGCCTTTGTGGTGTCGGTCATGGGGGTGCTGGCAGGCTTGGCACCGGCAGCGCGCGCCATGAGCATCAAGCCGGTCGATGCAATGAGAGACGAATAAAAAAACATTAATAACAATGAAGAAATACAGCAAACTGATTATTGCCGCCATCGTAGCAATCATTTTTATTGGGACCTTCGTGTTCCTGTGGATGAAAAGTCGGCCCCAGGAGGTCGTGTACAACGAGTTCACGCCCACGGTGGGCAACGTGGAGAAGACAACCGTCATCACTGGAAAGATTGAGCCTCGCAACGAGGTGAACGTGAAGCCGCAGATATCGGGCATCATCACCGAACTGACGAAACAAGCCGGCGACTATGTACGCGAGGGCGACATCATCGCCAAGGTGAAGGTGATTCCCGACATGGGACAACTGTCGGCAGCAGAGTCGCGCGTGCGCTTGGCTGAGATCAACCAGCGGCAGGCCCGTATTGACTTCGAACGCGAGAAGAGCCTCTACGACCGGCAACTGGTGTCGGCCGACGAGTTCGACAAGGTTGCACAGGTGCTGCGCCAAGCCGATCAGGAGGTGGCCGCTGCACAAGATGCCCTGCAGGTGGTGCGCGACGGTGTGTCGAAGTCGAATGCCTCGGCATCGTCGACCCTGGTTCGCTCCACTATCAGCGGCATCATCCTCGACATTCCCGTCAAGGTGGGCAACAGCGTCATCAACTCAAACACGTTCAATGACGGCACGACCATTGCGTCGGTGGCCAACATGAGCGACCTCATCTTCCGTGGCAACATAGACGAGACCGAGGTGGGCCAGCTGCACATCGGCATGCCGATGAAAATCACGGTAGGTGCCCTGCAGGACTTGTCGTTCGATGCCGCCCTGGAGTATATCTCGCCCAAGGCCACTGAGAGCAACGGTGCCAACCAGTTCGAGATCAAGGCTGCCGTCCAACTGAACTCGCTCCAGAAGAAAGACACTGGCGAGCCCGTTATCCCGGCATACGGTCCTGTTGGCGGATCGCCCTTGCGCTCCGGCTATTCGGCCAATGCCGAGATAGTGCTGGCCAGTGTGCAGCAGGTACTCACCATCCCTGAGAGTGCCATCGAGTTCAGTGGCGACTCAACATTCGTCTACGTCATTGAAGGCGAAGGCAGCAAGCCGACTTACCGCCGCACACCCATTGAGACAGGACTGTCTGACGGCGTGAACATCGAGGTTAAGAAAGGCATCGACGCAACTGAGAAGGTGCGCGGTCCGCAAATCCTGACAGAGACTGGCAATTAACTGATAGCAACCCCATAACCAACCAACACATGAAAAGATTTAACCTACTGATTCTCAGCCTACTGTTTCTGACGAAAGCACAGGCACAGGTGTCGTTCGGCCAGGCGGAACTGCTGAACGACGGATGGCGATTCCTGCGTGTGGACACCGCATGGAACGTGTTTGAAGCCCCCGACATGCGAAACAGCGACTATGATGACTCGCGCTGGCGACAGGTGACGCTCCCCCACGACTGGGGCGTGGAGCAGCCCATGTCGCCCGACAAAGGCAGCTGCCAGGGCTATCTGACGGGAGGAATAGGCTGGTATAGGAGAAGCATGGAGGCATCGGGGGAGTGTGTTTTCCTCTACTTCGAAGGCATCTACAACCATGCTGAGGTCTATGTCAAC
>ERZ842401.5934-NODE-5934-length-13278-cov-6.407623_pt1 | contig 13278 bp, 23 predicted proteins | sample MGYA00521270_ERZ842401 | MGnify/ENA primary metagenome ERZ842401 (study PRJEB31892, sample SAMEA3878208) | bioreactor metagenome | biome: Moose rumen | place: Sweden | collected 2011-10 | study: EMG produced TPA metagenomics assembly of the PRJEB12797 data set... | reverse complement strand
TGAGCGTTCTTTAAATTGCAGACCAGGCCCCAGACACACAAATTGGGACGCTACCGGGCTCAAATCCGAGCGTTATTTGGGCCTGAGCAACCCTTCGGCTGCCCAGGCCCATCGACAGGCTCGGAAGCTGTTTTTAATGGTAAAGCATCACTGTGAGGCCGGCCATCACGACTGAGACCATGCTCATCAGCTTGATCAGGATATTCAGCGAAGGGCCGCTTGTGTCCTTGAAGGGGTCGCCGACGGTGTCGCCGACGATGGTGGCCTTGTGACCTTCGGAGTTCTTTCCGCCGAAATTACCTTCTTCCACGTACTTCTTGGCATTGTCCCAGGCACCGCCCGAATTGGACAGGAATATGGCAAGGACGAATCCGGCACCGAGACCGCCCGCGAGCAGCCCTACGACTCCGGCAGGACCGAGAAGGATGCCGGTAAGCATGGGAACGACGATGGCAAGCAGGGCGGGAACTATCATCTCGTGCTGTGCGGCCTTCGTGGATATCTGGACGCAGCGGGTATAGTCGGGACGCTGCTTACCTTCGAGGATGCCGGCTATTTCCCTGAACTGGCGGCGGACTTCCACCACCATCTTCTGCGCGGCACGGCCCACGGCATTCATCGTAAGCCCGCAGAACAGGAAAGCCATCATGGAGCCGATGAAAACGCCCACGAGGACCTTCGGGTTCATGAGGGTTATATCGTAATATGCCACGATGTCGGTTATGCTGCTCTCTGCGATACGGGAGAATTTGTCAGCCATCTCGCCTCCCTTGTCAGCAAGGTGTGAGAAGCCTATCTTGATTTCCTCTATGTAGGAAGCAAGCAGGGCAAGGGCGGTAAGAGCGGCGGAACCGATTGCAAAGCCTTTTCCGGTGGCCGCGGTAGTGTTGCCGAGGGCATCCAGGACATCGGTCTTCTCCCGGACGGAAGGATCGAGTTCGCTCATCTGGGCATTTCCTCCGGCATTGTCGGCAATGGGGCCGTAGGCGTCCGTAGCCAGGGTAATCCCGAGGGTCGAGAGCATTCCCACCGCCGCTATCGATATGCCGTATAGGCCGGTTGAAAGCGTATTCGCATTGAAGACGAAGCCGGTGGCGAATCCGTATGCCAGCAGTATCGCGCAGGCTATGGTAAGGACGGGAATGGCCGTGGATATCATTCCGAGGCCGACACCGTTGATAATGACCGTTGCCGGTCCGGTAGCGGAGCTTTCGGCCAGCTTGCGGGTAGGCTTATAGCTGTGGGAAGTATAATACTCGGTAACCTTGCCGATTATCACGCCGGCAACAAGGCCGGAAAGCACCGACAGGGCCATCTGCCACCAGTTGTCGAATCCGAGTATATAGAAGACGCCGAATGTAAGCACGCCTATGAGACCTGCGCTGAGGTTGGTTCCGCGGCTGAGGCTGCCGAGAAGGTCCTGAAGGGAAGCACCCTCCTTGGTCCTTACGGCGTAAACCCCTATGATGGAAAGGACTACGCCGATTGCCGCGATAAGCATGGGGGCGAGGATGGATTTCATCTGCATCTGGGTGCCGGAGGCAAGGAAGGCAGATGCTCCCAGGGCCATCGTGGCGAGGATGGAACCGCAGTAGGATTCGTAGAGGTCGGCGCCCATACCGGCGACGTCGCCCACATTGTCACCCACGTTGTCGGCGATGGTGGCGGGGTTGCGGGGATCGTCCTCAGGGATATCCTGCTCGACCTTGCCTACGATGTCGGCGCCCACATCGGCAGCCTTGGTGTAGATGCCGCCGCCCACGCGCGCGAAGAGAGCCTGGGTGGATGCACCCATCCCGAAGGTCAGCATCGTGGTGGTTATCACGACGAGGTCGTGAGCCTGGACCGGACTGTAGAATGCCGTCAGGATGAGCCACCAGATGGAGATGTCGAGAAGGCCGAGGCCCACTACGGTAAGACCCATGACGGCTCCGCTGCGGAAAGCGACCTTAAGGCCGGAATTGAGGGAACGCATGGTGGCGTTGGCAGTCCTTGCAGATGCATAGGTCGCCGTTTTCATACCTATGAAGCCTGCCAGGCCGGAGAAGAAACCGCCGGTGAGGAAGGCAAAAGGCACCCAAACGTTCTGGACGTGGAATCCATAGGCGAGGATCGAAAAGAATATGGCCAGCACGACAAATACGGTGACGACCACCTTGTACTGCTGCTTGAGATATGCCATTGCCCCTTGGCGGACATACTGGGCGATCTCCTTCATTGTCACGGTCCCTTCGCTTTCCTTCATCATCTGACGGAAGAAAATCCAGGCAAAAAGCAGGGCCAGGACAGATGCGGCCGGAACCAGATAGAACAGGTTTTCCATATTGGTTGTTAAAACGATTTAGATAAAGGGTGTTTTTTAAGGCGCACCTTCCGGTACGCCTTAATCATAATTATTCCTGGGCGGGAGCCTCTGCCGCAGGCGCCTCTGCAGGCTGCTCTGCTGCGGGCTGTGCCACCTTGGGAGCCTCCTCAGCCTTCTTAGCGCGGCTGCGGCGGGTGGTCTTCTTCGCCTCCTTCTTGGGCGCGGATGCAAGAGCCGCCTCGTTGAAATCGACGAACTCTACAAGAGCCATCTCTGCGGCATCACCTGCGCGGAATCCGGTGTGGAGAAGCCTCAGATAGCCGCCGGGACGGTCGGCAATCTTGGGCGCCACATTACGGAAGAGCTCGGTGACGGCATATTTGTTCTTGAGCTGACGGAAAACCATACGCCTGGAGTGGGTGGTGTCTTCCTTGCTCTTGGAGATGATAGGCTCCACATACATCTTCAGGGCCTTGCCCTTGGCCACGGTAGTCTCGATGCGCTTATGCATGATCAGCGACACTGCCAGGTTGGAAAGCATCGACTTGCGGTGGGCGCTGGTACGGCCAAGATGGTTTATTGCTTTATTGTGCCTCATAATAGTCTAAATGTTGTTCTTTTTCTTGGGTTCGATGTTGAACTGTCTGACGTCCATCCCGAAGTTGATCTTGTACTTCTCCACCAGGTCGTCTATCTCGCTGAGGGATTTGCGTCCGAAATTGCGGAACTTCATGAGTTCAGCGCGGGAATAGGACACGAGGTCGGCGAAAGTCTCGATATCTGCGGCCTTGAGGCAGTTGTAAGCCCTTACGGAAAGTCCCATGTCGGAGAGTTTGGTAAGGAGGAGCTGCCTCATCTTGAGGTCATCTTCAGTAAGGTTCTTGGAGTCGTCTTCCGCTGCAGCCTCGCTGAGCATCTTCTTGTCGTCAGTGAAGAGTTTGAAGTGGTAGATGAGGATGCCTGCGGCTTCCTGAAGAGCGGCGCTCGGGCTGATGGAACCGTCGGTGACAATCTCGAGGGTGAGATTCTCATAGTCGGTCTTCTGCTCGACACGGGTGTCGCCCACCGTCCAGTTGACCTTGCGGATAGGAGTATAGATGGCGTCCACCGCGATGGTCCCGATAGGGGCCGCCTCGTCACGCTCTTCCTCGGCTGAAACGAAGCCGCGGCCTTTTGTGACGGTAATCTCTATCTGCAGCTTTACGGAAGGCTCGATGGAGCAGATGTGAAGCTCCGGATTGAGCACCTTGAAAGAGGAGAAGCCCTTGGAAATATCCTCGGCCTTGAACTCATTCTTGCCACTGATGGTGATAGTCGCGGTCTCGGTATCTACGGATTCGACCATCCTGCGGAAACGCACCTGCTTGAGGTTCAGGATGATATCCTGCATCCCTTCGAGTACGCCGGGAATGGTTGCGAATTCCTGGTCAACACCTGCAACTTTTATTGAACTGATTGCGAAACCCTCCAGGGAAGACAGCAGAATACGGCGGAGAGCATTGCCTATAGTCTGGCCATAACCGGGCTCAAGCGGTTTGAATTCGAACCGTCCGACGGTGTCCGTACTTTCGAGCACGACCACCTTTTCCGGCTTTTGAAATGCTAATATTGCCATTTTGATACTGTTTAAAAGGTTTCTGTTACTTGGAGTAGAGGTCAACAATCAGCTGCTCGTTGATGTTCTCGGGAATCTCCGCGCGTACGGGGATGTTGAGGAATTTGCCGGTGAGGGTCTCGGGGTTGAACTCCAGCCAGGAATACTTGCTTGCGGAAGCCACGCTGGCCTGGATTACCTCAAGGCTGCGGGAACGCTCCCTGACGGCAACGACGTCACCCTGCTTGACCTGCGCGGAAGGGATGTTGCACACGCTTCCGTTGAGGGTTATGTGGCTGTGGCTGACGAGCTGGCGGGCAGCGGCCCTGGTGGGGGCGATGCCGAGACGGTACACGATATTGTCAAGCCTGGATTCGAGGAGGATCACGAGGTTCTCACCCTTCTGGCCCTGCATACGGGAAGCCTTGTCGTAGGTGTTGCGGAACTGGCGCTCGAGCACACCGTACATGTATTTGACCTTCTGCTTCTCCTTCAGCTGTACACCGTACTCGGTGGACTTGCGGGCGCGCTTACGGGCGGCACCGTGCTGTCCCGGAGGATAGTTGCGTTTTTCGAAGTATTTGTCAGCGCCGTAAATGGGCTCGCCGAACTTACGTGCGATCTTGGTGCTGGGACCTGTATATCTTGCCATGTCAATAGATCTTTAGAAGTTAAACTTTACGACGACCTTTGGGACGGCAACCGTTGTGGGGCATGGGAGTGACATCGATAATCTCGGTGACCTCGATACCTGCGTTGTTGATGGTCCTGATAGCAGACTCACGGCCTGCACCGGGGCCCTTAACATACACTTTAACCTTGCGGAGACCGGCGTCGAATGCAGTCTTGGAAGCATCTTCAGCAGCCATCTGGGCGGCATAGGGAGTGTTCTTCTTGGAACCCCTGAAACCGCACTTTCCGGCGGAAGACCAGCTGATGACCTGTCCGACGCTGTTGGTGAGGGAAACGATGACGTTGTTGAAAGTCGAAGAGATGTGAGCCTGACCGGCAGCATCAACCTTGACGACCCTCTTCTTTGCTGTAGTAGTCTTTTTAGCCATATCCGGAGATTATTTGGTCGCTTTCTTCTTGTTGGCGACGGTCTTCTTCTTGCCCTTGCGAGTACGGGCATTGTTCTTGGTGCTCTGACCACGTACCGGCAGGCCGATACGGTGGCGGATACCGCGATAGCAACCGATATCCATAAGGCGCTTGATGTTCATCTGGACAGAAGAACGGAGTTCACCTTCAATCTTGTAGTTCTCGTTGATCTCGGCGCGGATTTTGGCCACCTGATCATCGTCCCAGTCGCTCACCTTGGTATCATAGTCGATACCGCAGTCGTCAAGGATCTTCCTCGCACAGGAGCGTCCGATGCCGTAGATGTAGGTCAGACCTATCTCGCCACGTTTGTTGTTGGGTAAATCAACACCGGCTATTCTTGCCATAACTATCTTTAGTTAATTGTTACACAATTGTTTACTATCCCTGGCGCATTTTGAATTTGGGATTCTTCTTGCAGATGACGTAGAGTTTGCCCTTACGCCTTACAATCTTGCAATCCTCGCTGCGCTTCTTGATGGATGTTTTGACTTTCATAATATGAACTGTTTATTTGTATCTGAAGGAAATCCTGCCCTTTGTCAAATCGTAGGGGGACATCTCCACTTTCACACGGTCGCCCAGAAGGATGTGTATATAATTCTGGCGCATCTTGCCCGAAATGTGGGCCAGTATGACGTGGCCGTTTTCAAGTTCAACCTTGAACATTGCGTTGGGGAGCGTCTCTATTATCACCCCGTCCTGTTCTATTGCAACCTGTTTTGACATTGATATCCTCTTAAATCCTTATACTTGAGTCGTTTTCGATATACTCGAAAGTGGACAGGCGCTCGGCTTTACCGTGACGGACAACAACCGTAAGCTCGTAATGGGCCGCGTATTTGCGGTCGGCGGTATGGACTGACCATCCGTTGTCATCGAGGTAAACACCCCGTGTCCCCGCATTTATCATCGGCTCGATGCAGATAGTCATTCCGTCGGTCAGCTTCGCACCGCGTCCCTGGTGCCCGTAGTTGGGCACGCCCGGGACCTCGTGCATATCCGTACCTATTCCGTGTCCTTCCAGTTCCCTGACGACACCGAATCCGAACGACTCGGCATACGATTGCACCGCGTATCCTATGTCACCGGTACGTCCTCCGGCCACCGCTGCAGCTATCCCCCTGTAGAGAGATTCCTTGGTGACGTCCAGGAGCTTACGGACTTCCGCACTTACCTCCCCGACGGGGAATGTATATGCGGAGTCTCCGTTGTAGCCCTTGTAAAGCGTCCCGAGGTCCACCGAAACGATATCTCCCTCCTTGAGGACATAGTCCGAAGGTATCCCGTGGACTACGATATCGTTTACGGAGGTGCAGATCGAAGCCGGATAGCCGTCATAACCGAGGAAGTTGGGAACGGCTCCGTGGTCACGGATGAAAGTCTCGGCCACCCTATCCAACTCTTTGGTTGTCACACCGGGGGCGACCGCCTTACCGACTTCCGCCAGTGCCTTCGACACCAGCTGTCCGTTAATGCGCAGGAGCTCTATCTCTTCTTCGGTCTTAGGCCTTACCATCTCCTTCCAATCTTTATTACATACCTGAACGTCCTGTCAGGCGCCCGGTCTTCATCAGGCCGTCATAATGGCGCATGAGCAGGTAAGTTTCAATCTGCTGAAGCGTGTCAAGCACCACACCCACGAGAATCAGCAGGGAGGTTCCCCCGTAGAAACTCGCGAACTGGTTGGTCACACCGAGCCTCATCGCAAACGCAGGAAGGATTGCAATGAGAGCCAGGAAGATGGAACCGGGGAAAGTGATCTTCGACATGATGGAGTCGAGATACTCCGCGGTCTTCTTGCCGGGCTTTACACCGGGTATGAACCCGCCGTTCTTCTTCACTTCCTCGGACATCATCGTCGGGTTGATGGTGACGGCCGTATAGAAGTAGGTGAATATGACAACGAGCAGGCCGAATATGAAGTTATACCAGAAACCGGTATAGTTGCCCAGCGTCGCAGCCAGACCACGGGTTGCATCCCACCTCGAGAAGAGGATGGGGAACAGCATGAGAGCCTGGGCGAAGATGATGGGCATAACGCCTGCCGCATTGATTTTCAGCGGAATATAGTTATGGCCGCCGCCATACATCCTGTTGCCGCGTACCATCTTGGCATACTGCACGGGAACACGGCGGACAGCCTGCACGAGGGCGATAGCCGCCACGAAGACGAAGAACAGAAGCACAAGTTCCACGATGAGGAGTATTGCACCGCCTCCCGTGGTGGTCAGCTTCTCTCCGATTTCGGCCGTGAGGGCGTATGGCAGACGTGCTACGATACCGATCATGATGATGAGCGATATGCCGTTGCCTATACCCCTGTCGGTAATCCTCTCACCGAGCCACATCACGAATATCGAACCGGCCATCAGGATGAGGGTGGAAACGATATTGAAGGTGAAGTTGCTCCATCCGAGACTGTTAACCGCCACGAAAGCGTTCGCGGGAATCTGGTTGTGGATCTGCGCGATGTAGGCGGGACCCTGGATGGCGAGGATCGCGATGGTCAGGTAGCGGGTAAGCTGGTTCATCTTCCTCCTGCCGCTCTCTCCTTCCATCTGGAGCTTGCGGAAATACGGAACGAACATTCCCAGGAGCTGGATCACGATGGACGCCGAGATGTACGGCATCACACCGAGAGCGAAGATCGAGGCATTGCCGAAGGCGCCGCCGGAGAACATGTTCAACAGGCCCACCAGACCCTCCTGCGAGCTGCTCTGTAAGCCGGCGAGCAGGGTGGCATCGATGCCCGGAAGCACGATGAAACACCCGAGCCGGTACACCAGCACGAGGAGGAACGTGTACACGAGCCGTGTGCGCAGTTCCTCGATCTTGAAAATGTTCTTGATAGTATCAATAAACTTCTTCATCTTACTCTGCGATTGTCACAGTGCCGCCGGCAGCCTCAATCTTGGAGACGGCGGATGCGGAAAATGCGTTTGCGGTAACTTCCACCTTGGCGGAGAGCTCTCCGTTGCCTAGGACCTTTACGAGGTCGTTGCGGGAAACGAGACCCTTCTCCACGAAAGTATCAAGGGTGAAGACAGTGATGCCGGCTTTCTCCACGAGCTCCTGGAGCTTGGATACGTTGACGGCCTTGTATTCTACGCGGTTACGGTTCTTGAAGCCGAACTTGGGCAGACGCCTCTGGATAGGCATCTGGCCGCCTTCGAAGCCTTTCTTGTGCTCGTAACCCGAGCGGGACTTCGCACCGTTCATACCACGGGTGGAAGTACCGCCTTTACCGGAACCTTCACCGCGGCCGACGCGCTTTGTGCTGTGTGTGGAGCCTTTGACAGGCTTGAGATTATAAAGTTTCATCTTGAGTCCTCCTTAGATTTCTTCTACGGTTACCAGATGACGGACTTTCTCCACCATTCCGGCGGTGACGGGAGATTTCTCGACTTCGACGGTCTGATGGAGCCTGTGGATGCCGAGGGATGCAAGGTTGGCTTTCTGCCTCTTGGTAGCACCGTTCTTGCTGATGACCTGGGTGATTCTGTACTTTGCCATGATCCGTCCTCCTATCCGTTAAAAACTTTGCTCATGGGAATGCCGCGCAGACCGGCCACGGTATAGGCGTCCCTCATTTCGGTAAGGGCGGCTACGGTAGCCTTCACGAGGTTGTGGGGGTTGGAAGAACCCTTGGACTTCGCAAGGACGTTCTGCACGCCGGCAGACTCGAAAACGGCACGCATGGCACCGCCGGCCTTCACACCGGTACCGGGGGCAGCGGGCTTCATGAACACCTCTGCGCCGCCGAAACGTGCAATCTGCTCGTGGGGAATGGTCTTGTTGATCACGGGGATCTTCACCAGATTCTTCTTGGCGTCTTCGATACCCTTCTGGATGGCGGCGGTGACCTCATTGGCCTTGCCGAGACCGTAACCGACGACACCGTTTTCGTCGCCGACCACGACTATGGCCGCAAACCTGAAGTGGCGGCCGCCCTTAGTTACCTTGGTAACCCTGTTGATAGCCACCAACCTGTCTTTGAGTTCAAGATCGGAAGTCTTGACCCTGTTTACAATAGATTTTGCCATAGTCCGTTAGAATTTAAGACCGCCCTCGCGGGCTGCATCTGCCAAACTTTGAACCCTGCCGTGATAGAGGTAACCTCCACGGTCGAAAGAAACCTCGGAGATGCCCTTGGCGACAGTGCGCTCGGCGATTGCCTTGCCCACGATTGCCGCGACCTCCTTACCGGGTTTGCCTTTGCACTGAGCCGCAAGCTCATGGTCGTTGGAAGCGGCGGCTACGAGGGTGATACCCTTGGTGTCGTCAACTACCTGGACGTAAATCTGCTTGTTGCTCCTGAAAACTACCATGCGGGGCCTCTGCTCCGTTCCGTTGACATGCTTGCGGATGCGGTAGTGGATTCTCTTTCTCCTTTGTATTTTATTCAATGCCATAATTCGTTCCTCCTACAGATTACTTGGCGGATGCGGTCTTACCGGCCTTGCGGCGCAGCTGCTCGCCTACGAACTTGATACCCTTACCCTTGTAAGGCTCCGGCTTGCGGAGTGAGCGGATCTTGGCGGCCACCTGGCCGAGGAGCTGCTTGTCGGTGCTCCTGAGGATGAGGACGGGGTTTTCACCCTTCTTCACCTGAGCGGCTTCTGCCTTAATCTCATCGGGAAGCATGAGCTGGATGTCATGGGAATAACCGAGCGAGAAGGTGAGGATCTGGCCCTGCACATCTACACGGTAACCCACGCCTACGAACTCCTGCTTGATTTCGAAACCCTTCGAAACACCTGTCACCATGTTGTTTACGAGAGCGCGGTAGAGGCCGTGCATCGAACGGTGACGGGGCTGGTCGGTAGGACGGGTGAACTTGATCTGATTATCCTCGATGGTGACGGTGATATCCGGGTCAACCTTCTGGCTGAGCTCACCGAGAGGGCCTTTAACCTTGACAACGTTTCCGGCGAGCACCTCTACGCTCACCTTCTCCGGAAGGCTTACAGGCAATTTACCTATTCGTGACATTTTTCTTTCGGTTAATTAGTAAACATAAGCAATCACCTCACCGCCGACGTTGAGAGCCTTGGCTTCCTTGTCGGTGATGACGCCCTTGGGAGTGGTGAGAATGGCTATGCCGAGACCGTTGAGAACGCGGGGCATGCTCTTCACATCCACGTATTTACGAAGACCGGGCCTGGAAATGCGGTCTATTCCTTTGATTGCGGCCTGCTTGGTGACAGGATGATACTTAAGCGCAATCTTGATGGTGTTGAAAGGCTGGCCCTCGACCACCTTGTAGGCGAGGATATAGCCTTTGTCGCGCAATATTTCGGTGATAGCGAGCTTCAGCTTTGAAGACGGAATCTCGACCACCTTCTTACCTGCGAGGTAAGCATTGCGAATCCTTGTCAGATAATCTGCAATTGGATCAGTCATTTTGTTTGTCTTTTAGGGACCGGCGCCGGAAGCGCCCGATATCCGATTGTTAATAAATATATGAGTCCCGGCACCCGCCGGGAACCGTTCAATTACCAGCTGGCTTTCTTCACACCGGGGAGCAGACCGCTTGAGGCCATCTCACGGAACTGGATGCGGCTCAGGCCGAATGCACGCATGTATCCCTTCGGACGACCGGTCAGGGAGCAGCGGTTGTGCAGGCGGACTGCAGAGGAGTTCTTGGGAAGCTTGTCGAGAGCAGCCCAGTCACCGGCCTCTTTGAGGGCCCTGCGCTTTTCGGCGTATTTGGCAACAAGTTTCGCGCGTTTGACTTCGCGGGCTTTCATTGATTCCTTTGCCATCTTATACTCTTTTAGTTATTGTGTTTCTTGAACGGAAGACCGAACTCCTTCAGGAGGGCATAAGCCTCTTCGTCGGTCTTTGCGGTAGTGGTGAAGGTGATCTCCAGACCGTGGATCTTGGGGTTCTTGTCCATGTCGATCTCGGGGAAGATGATCTGCTCCTTGAGACCGAGTGTGTAGTTGCCGCGGCCGTCGAGCTTCTCGGCTATGCCGTTGAAGTCGCGGATACGGGGAAGGGAAACCCTGATCAGCCTCTCGAGGAACTCGTACATGCGGACGTTGCGCAGGGTGACCTTCGCGCCGATGGGCATGCCCTTACGGAGCTTGAAGTTGGACACGTCCTTCTTGGAAGAAGTGATGACCGCCTTCTGGCCCACTATCATGGACAGCTCTTCGGCTGCCTCTTCCACGAGTTTCTTGTCGGCTGTCGCGGCTCCTACGCCCTCGTTGACGGTAATCTTGACGAGCTTGGGAACCTGCATCACGGTTGAATAGGAGAACTGCTTCATCAGGGCGGGGACTATCTCCTCCCTGTAAGCCTTCTTAAGCGAGGGAACGTATCCCGCGGGCACTGCTGCGACCTCGGCCGCTTCGTTTTTCTTCTTTGCCATAATTATTTGATCTCCTGTCCGGATTTTTTGGAATAACGAATCTTCTTGCCGTCCACCACTTTGTGTCCGACCCTCACCGGTACCGGCTTCGCAGCGGTGCTCGACGGATCGAGGAGCTGGAGGTTGGATACATGGACGGGGGCCTCACGCTTGATGATGCCGCCCTGGGGCTGCTTTGCGTTGGGCTTGGTGTGCCTGCTGATGATATTGACACCTTCGACAATGGCCCTATCCTCCTTGGGTATCATTTCAAGGACCTTTCCGGTCTTGCCCTTGTCGTTGCCGGCATTTACATAGACGGTGTCGCCTTTCTTGATGCTGAACTTCTTATTCATAATCCTGTCGTATTAAAGAACCTCCGGTGCGAGCGACACTATCTTCATGTAGTTCTCGCGGAGCTCCCTGGCCACGGGCCCGAAGATACGGGTGCCGCGGAGCTCGCCGGCATTGTTGAGAAGGACACAGGCGTTGTCGTCAAAACGGATGTAAGAACCGTCGGGCCTGCGGATTTCCTTCTTGGTACGTACTATGACAGCCTTGGACACCGATCCCTTCTTGGCATCGCCGCCGGGGAGGGCGCTTTTCACCGCCACGACAATTTTGTCACCGACTGACGCATAGCGGTGATTGGTACCGCCGAGGACACGGATGCAAAGGACTTCCTTCGCTCCGCTGTTGTCAGCCACCTGTAAACGTGTTTCCTGCTGTATCATAGCTACTTGACTTTTTCAACGATTTCAACTAACCTCCACCTCTTGGTCTTGCTCAGGGGACGGGTTTCGGCGATGCGGACGGTATCTCCCTCGCTGCACTCGTTCTTCTCGTCCTGAGCTACGAACTTGGTGGTCTTTTTCATGAACTTGCCATAGATCGGGTGTTTCTCCTTCGACTCCGTGGCAACCACGATGGTCTTGTCCATCTTGTTGCTGACGACCACGCCTATTCTTTCTTTACGAAGATTTCTTTCCATGGGAATTGGTATTATTTCTGTTCTTTTTCCTTCTCGGCCAGGACGGTCATCATCCGGGCGATATCGGTGCGTGTCTTCCTGAATTTGGAAGTGTCCTCGAGGGGAGACACGGCGTGATTGAGTTTCATCGTATCGAGATTGGCCTTCTCGGCTGCGATACGGTCGCGCAGGTCGGCTACCGACATTTCGCGCACTTCGGAAATTTTCATTGCTACGGTCTCCTTTAATTATTCAACATAATCCCTGCGGACGATGAACTTCGTCGCTACGGGAAGTTTGGCGGAAGCAAGCCTCATCGCCTCCTTTGCCGTCTCGAGCGATACACCCTCGGCCTCGAAGAGGATCCTTCCGGGAGTGATGGGGCAGACGAAACCCTGAGGGTCGCCCTTACCTTTACCCATACGGGTATCGAGAGGTTTCTTGGTGAACGGCTTGGCAGGGAAGACCCTGATCCAGATCTGACCTTCACGGTTCATACGGCGCGAGATGGCCTGACGGGCGGCTTCAATCTGCTGTGCTGTAAGCCAGCAGTTCTCCAGTGTCTTGATACCGAAAGAGCCGAAGGCAAGCTGGTTGCCCCTCTGGGCATTACCCTTCATGACGCCTTTTTGCGACCTGCGGTACTTGGTTTTCTTTGGCTGTAACATCTCTGTATTACTGTTAAATTATTATCCCAAAAGCCTAAACTGCTGATAATCAGCCACTAAGGCATACTTCTCCCTAAAAAGGGGACTGCAAATTTAGTCAAATTCCGGTAAATACCAAAGGTTTGCAAAAAATTTTGAAAACTTTTCGACAGGATTTCCCGACACTTATCCATCGCCATATCAACCATTTAACAGAAGTGTTGAAAAAAAGTTGCCTGCATTTTCGACTTAGAAGCTGTTTTGAAATGGTTGCCGCATTTAATTATAACGTATTTCCGAGGA
>ERZ842401.5933-NODE-5933-length-13281-cov-22.074550_pt1 | contig 13281 bp, 10 predicted proteins | sample MGYA00521270_ERZ842401 | MGnify/ENA primary metagenome ERZ842401 (study PRJEB31892, sample SAMEA3878208) | bioreactor metagenome | biome: Moose rumen | place: Sweden | collected 2011-10 | study: EMG produced TPA metagenomics assembly of the PRJEB12797 data set... | reverse complement strand
CAATCGGCATTGACTGGAGCGCAGTTGCTCCATCTCTCTCGCCGCTTTTGAGCGACAAAGACACAAAGCACTCCAGCTTCGACGCGAACGGCAAATACTTCGACCTAAACGGAAAATGGCAGAGATAATGAGCAATATCATTTCGGCGATTATTCATTTGGTAAAAAATCCGCAGATTGAATTGATACGAAAAGGCAGTAGCCGAAATCGCGCAAATACTATGGGCGAGGCGTTGGAAGAGTACATAAAAGATTTGTTTGCAAACACGCTCGGCGTTGCAGACGAACAAACGCGGAATGTAGCGATTGCACAGACTTTTTCGTATCTTGGAAATCAAAATAATCCGCCAGACAGTATGCTTCGCGGCGGAGATGCTATTGAAGTAAAGAAAATTGAGAGCAGGAATGCCGCGCTTGCATTGAACTCAAGTTATCCGAAAGCAAAATTGTTTGCACATAGCCCGATGATAAAAAAAGCGTGTCGCGACTGCGAGCCGTGGACGCAAAAAGATATGATTTATGCGGTCGGTGTGGTAAACGGCAATAGGCTTGAATCGTTAGCGTTCGTCTACGGAGAAGATTATTGCGCAGACAAAGAAACCTATGAAACGATAAAATCAACGATTAAAAACGGCGTTGAGTCAATACCGAATGTTGAGTTTACAGAAAGCAAAGAACTGGGGCACGTCAATCGTGTTGACCCGCTTGGCATTACATATCTGCGTATTCGCGGAATGTGGGGAATCGAAAATCCGTTTACGGTGTTCGATTATGTTTACCAGCGAAATCCGCAGAACAAATTTAATTTTATGTGCATTATAAACAACGATAAATTTCATTCTTTTGAAAATGCTTCTGAATTGATTGCACTTTCAAAGCAAAATAAGAATCTTTCGATTCAAGATGTGCAGATAAAAAATCCGAATAATCCTGCACAATTACGGGGCGCAAAATGTATCGCCTTTGGAATCGAGGCGCAATGATGAAAGTGATAAGTTTGTTCAGCGGCTGCGGCGGGCTTGATTTGGGCTTTGAAATGGCTGGCTTTGAAATCCCGATTGCGAATGAATTTGACAAAACGATTTGGGAAACGTTCAAGGCAAATCACCCAAAAACGCACCTCATCGAAGGCGATATCAGAAACATAAAAGAATCCGATTTTCCCGATGAAATCGACGGAATTATCGGAGGTCCGCCGTGTCAGTCTTGGTCTGAAGCGGGGGCATTGCGCGGCATAGACGACGAGCGCGGAAAACTTTTTTTTGAATATATACGAATTCTCAAAAACAAAAAACCGAAGTTTTTTTTGGCAGAAAATGTCAGCGGAATGTTGGCAAATCGTCATTCCGAAGCGGTGCAGAATATTCTAAAAATGTTCAAAGAGTGCGGCTACAGCGTTTCTTTGACGCTGGTCAATGCAAAAGATTACGGCGTTGCGCAGGAGCGAAAGCGCGTTTTTTATATCGGTTTTAGAGATGATTTGCATATCAATTTTGTGTTTCCGAAAGGCTCAACGAAAAGCGACGAGAAAAAACTCACGCTCAAAGATGTGATTTGGGATTTGAAAGACTCCGCTGTGCCGACTCTGGAGAAAAACAAGCATAATCCTGCGGCAATCAACAACAATGAATATTTTACAGGCGCGTATTCGCCCATTTTTATGAGCCGAAACCGCGTAAAATCTTGGGACGAGCAGGCGTTTACGGTGCAGGCTTCGGGGCGGCAATGCCAACTTCACCCGCAAGCTCCAAAAATGGAAAAAATTGCGCAGGATAAATGCCGTTTTGCACAGGGAAAAGAACTGTTATACCGCAGAATGACGGTTCGGGAAATTGCGCGAATTCAGGGATTCCCCGATGATTTTCAATTTATTTATACGGATACGAACAACGCGTATAAAATGATAGGAAATGCAGTTCCAGTTCATTTGGCGTATGAAGCGGCGTGCGGAATCAAGCGCGCGCTGGAAAATGCGACGGAAACGATAAGACTTTTTGCATAGGAGTAAAACAATGGCAAGAAAATTAACGAATATTTTGATTACGGGCGGCTGTGGGTTTATCGGCTCGAACTTCATCAATTACCTTTTGGGCAAAAGCACATCGGGCGAAGCGTGCTTCAAAGATTCTGGCTTTTCTGGCAGAATTATCAACGTAGATTGCTTGACGTATGCGGGCAATCCCGAAAATCTTTCCGCTGTGGAAGCAGAATACGGCGTGTCGGCTCTCGGCGATAAAGCGCGCTACATCTTTGAGAAAGCAGACATCTGCGACCGCGCACAAATCGAGCGCATTTTCAAGCAATACGACATCGACACCGTGATTCACTTCGCCGCCGAAAGCCACGTTGACCGCTCAATCCTAGGACCTGAAGCGTTCATCAAGACAAACGTCATGGGCACATATACGCTGCTTGACGTTGCGCGCAATTATTGGCACTGCTCGCTCGACAACGTGCGCGACGACGTTTTGTTCCACCACATTTCCACCGACGAAGTTTACGGCTCACTTGGCGAAACGGGCTATTTCCGCGAAGACACGCCGTATGACCCGCGCTCTCCGTATTCGTCAAGCAAGGCTTCAAGCGACCACATCGCGCTGGCGTATTTCCACACCTATGCGCTTCCTGTAACGCTGTCGAACTGCACGAACAACTACGGACCGTTGCAATTCCCTGAAAAACTCCTGCCGCTGATGATTTCAAACATCAAAGAAGGCAAGAACCTGCCAGTTTACGGCGACGGCAAGAATATCCGCGACTGGATTTATGTGGAAGACCACAACCGCGGCGTGTGGGAAATCGTGAACAAATCTCCCGCAGGCGAAAAGTGGAACTTGGGCGGCGAAAACGAATGGGAAAACATCAAGCTGTTGAACACCGTCATCGACTTGACCGCGAAAGAACTCGGCAAAGATGCGGAGGAAGTCAGAAAGACCATCACTTACGTCAAAGACCGACCGGGACACGACCGCCGATACGCGATTGACTGCACAAAGGCGAAGACAAAACTCGGCTGGGAGCGCAAAATGAGCTTTGAGCAGGGATTGCTCGCAACGATTCGCTGGTACTTGGCGCACGAAGAGTGGATTACTCACATCAAGAGCGGCGCATACAAAGACTGGATTGAAAAGAACTACAGTCAGCGACTGGCTAAAAACGCGCGCTAAAACTAGACCTGTTCGGAAACAGTATGTCATTGCCGTACTTGATACGGCAATCTATTGCAATATAGGCGTTTTGAGAAAGAGGCTGTGCCTCAGATTATCGGGTCGAACCCGATAATGACAATTATCGAACAGGTCTACGGAATTTGATGTCATTCTGAGTGCTTGATTGGCACGGGATTTTTTTTAGTGCTGTTTTCGAGAACCTGCGTTCCACGCGTCCTGCAATTTTTTGCTCGCTGTAAATTACATTGACGAGAAAATTCCTGTTTAAAGCACGGCGCACTGATGCAGCAAGGAAAAAATTTCTATTTTTTGCCCAATGCACATTACATTGACCAAAAAATTCTTGTTTAAAGCACGGCGCAACGTTGCAGCAACAAAAAAAGCTATTTTGTATAAAGCTGTTGAATAGGAACGATGTCGTAACCTTTCTCAAGTATAGCAGAGATTAAAAGCTCCAAGTGTTCATACAAATAATCGCTGCGGCTGCCAGAAGAAAGCCCCGTGCTTACCGAAAGAACAGCCATATCGTGAAGAGAAGCTACATACTCATTCACAATATCCGCTACACTATGATACTGCTTTTTCTCTCGGTAACATTCCTCAAAGCTCAAAGTGTCTTTTCCGTATAAATCCGCATCGATATAGGTGTAGCCCGCCTCTTCGCCAGAAGCCTTCATTTCAGGAGTTACCTTATAATACGGCGCGTGCCAAAAAAGAGAAAGCTCACTGCCCGTTCTGTCAAAAAACTCATCTTCCGCTCTCGCAAGCCCCCGCTTTATAAAATCAGAATCAATGACAAATCCATACTGCTCCGTCAAATCTGTCGCCGTATAGAACATAGAAGCACATTCATGCCCTGCAGCAATTATCTGCTTCATTTCAACAGGATAACGGCGCACAAATTCTCCATTCACAAAGAACGTAGCCTTTAGCGAATATGAATCGAGCGTTTCTAATATGTCAGGTATCCCCGAAGCATTATCAAGCGCATCAAAAATAATCGCAACTCTCTTTGCAGCACTCGGAGAATCAGATTTTTCATTGCCGAAAAGTATTCGGTTATCAGGAGAGCCCAAAAGAGAGCGCACATAGATTGCATTATCAAAGAAGCGATTAAATGATTCTCCGACGAATATGCGATACCGCCCATTCTGCACCGTATGCCGCTTTACCGCAGAAAGCGCAGACGAAGGAGAGATGAACCACGTATTTTTTTGCGCATTATAGACATAATTTACATTGTTTTTTGACGCTATTATTGTTTTTCCCTTAGAATCCCAATAAGCATTGTCAACACTCGATAAAAACAAGAGCTTTTCGGATTTTTCCTCGATACTGTACATTTTTACGGTATGTTCGCCGCCCGCAATGATAGTATTTTTATCTTTCCAGATAAAAGACAATATCCTCTCGGCTGTAAACGATGCTTTCACCGAAAAAGTGCGCAGATTGTAGACATAAAGCGTGTTCCCTGCTGTAAACGCCATATAGATTCCATCGGGAGATAAAGCAGGCTTTAGAGAGCTTGCGTCATCGGTCAAAAGGGTCATCTTTTTGTCGAGGCGATACAGGCGCGAAACGAGCTTTCCTGTCGCAGAAGAGATTACGCTTATCCAAAATATAGGCTTTTCCTCGCCCGTGCCGTCAAATGCTAACGGAGTCCATAGCACAGCAGCGTCGTAAACAGAGCCTGTCGGGTCGTTAAAAGGAATGGTGAATAAAGGAGTTACAGACGTGAAGTCAGAGCGTGATACACGGGAATAGGTAAACAGCTTTTTCTTTTGGCATATCACAATGCTTTCGCCGTGCGGACTTGCCCAAAAGCAATCTTCTGCGCTATTGAACTGATAGGCAAGCCGCCCCGAAGCTGTGCCTGTTCCGATAAGAGAGGCATAAAGTCCGCGTGTATATAATCCTGCTTCGCTTATTCGATACACTAAGTCGCCATTTATATACAAAAATTGCTTTAATGCCGTCCACGAAACACTGTTAATCGTGCCTGCTCCGATTTTGCGGATAGCTTCGGGCAGCAACAGCTTTGAAAATGCGTCTTCTGGACGGAGAAAATACACACACTCATTATGCTCATACAAAATAATTGCGCTGTCGGGAGCCCATTTTACAGGCACTTTTTCATACGAAAATTGCAAATTGGTTGCTATAACGGCTTCTGTGCAATCGACGGTGTTTCGCAACATTAAGTTTCCGCTCGCTTTCCCTGTTTTCACTAGATAGCAAAGCCATTTTCCGTCTGGGCTTGCAACAGCGTTTTGTGTTCGTGAAAAGCCACTCGGCATTTCTTTTTCGCGCTTTAGCCACTCTAAAGAGTTATCAGCAAAGCTATAGCGCGCAATGCCGTAGCGATTTCGTATATCAAACGCCTCTCCTGCTGCCGAAATTTCCATTTTTTCAGGAAAGCAAGAAAGGAGCTTATAGCTATCTTCTTTCGCCTCTGCAACAGTAGTGCAAAGCGTTTTGTAAACGGGAACTCCAGGCACATTTTGTTCTGTAATAAAGAGGATTTCATTGTCAGAGTTAATATCAATATCTGAAAAAGCCACACCCGCAAGTGTAGCCACAGAAAAGAAACAGAAGAAATAGATAAAAAGCAAACAGCCTTTAGCCGTCATTGATTATTTTCCTTCACTTAATAATACAAGCTGTTCCAATTCGCTTTGAAGAGAATCGAGCCGCTCCTTTAATACTTGGACTTTTTTCTCATTTCCTCTTTCTGCTACTAACTCAAGGCGAGAAAAAGTGTCGTCCAGCATTTCATCTTCGTCATAATTAATCCGCTCTAAACCGCACCATGGGCAATATAAAAAATTTGCTTCTAATGTTCTGCCACAACCATTGCAAACAACAACTGAATCCATAGAAAGCTCTCCTTAAAATAGCGGCTCTATTTTTTGTTCAACACAGTCAAAGGGTCTATCAGTTTTCCGTTCTTATAGACACTAAAGTGCAAATGTGGACCTGTTGAATATCCTGTAGAGCCTACCAATCCGATTTGAGTGCCTTGGCTTACGCTTTGATTTATGCTCACCAGTATTTTATACATATGCGCATATAGCGTTTGATAGCCGTTGCCGTGGTCTATTATAACATAGTTTCCGTAAATAGTAGAGTATCCTGCGTAAACAATTTTTCCTGCCATAGAAGAGCGAATAGGAGTGCCTTGAGGGACAGCCATATCAATGCCAGTATGAGAGGTAACACGCCCTGATTTTATATCCGCAGGTGCAACACGCGGACCAAATTTTGAAGTGAGAACATAGCTTCTTGCAAGCGGCGTAATAAACAAATCTCCTAATGCACTGTGCAATGTCGTATTATCAAGTTTTGCGCCAGGAATAAAAAGAGCTTTTCCCACTTCCAGTTCTTGACTTGATAAATCGTTGACATCGAGTAAATCTTCTACAGTAACGCCATATTTTACAGACAAACTCGCAAGGCTCTCGCCCTCTTTTATCGTATGCAAAAGCCCGTCCATTGAAGGAATAGTGAGTTTTTGACCAGATTTCAAGGAACGAACATTAGATATATCATTGATAGCGATAAGAGTTGAAACATTAGACAATCCTGCATTTTTTGTAATTCCGCTAATCGTATCGCCGCTTTTTACTCTGTATGTCGTAAAGGTTACAGGCTCTCTAAAAGACGGCTCTGTCAAAATCACGTTGCCAGAAGAATCCAAAACATTGCCGTCGGAGTCGATTAAGCCTTGAAAATCAAAAGCAAAATGCTCCATCGTGCTATCTAAAAATCTAATTTCATCGCTTTTTGTGCTTGAGGTAAGTTCTACTACATTAAAGGAATTGTCTTTTATATCGATATTAAAAAATATATATACAGGTGCGAACACTGCAAGAGCTATTGCTAAAAGATAGGTGAAAAATCTATTTACTAATGAATAATCTATTGAAGAGCTTTGCGCACTGCTCTGTCTTTTCTTTTTATTTTCTGCTTCATAGGGAAGAGGCTGAAAGCTATAAATAGAGCCTACTCTGCCATAAGAGGCTTGTGAAGACATACGGTTTATTCTATTTCTTGCACTCTCTTCGTTTTGAACAGGGGCTGCATTTCCGTAATAAGATATAATTTGCATAATAAATTTTATCGACAGAAAACGCCTAACCGATTAGAATATTGACGAGTATGAATAAATATAACTTTCGGTGTATAATTGCAGGAATAGCAGTAGGTATACTTTTGAAATTCTTTGTAGTGGATATTATACATGTGTCTGGCTCTTCTATGTACCCGACAATAAAAAATGGACAAACCCTCGTAGTGAATAAGTTAGCGTATGGACTTGATATGCCTTTTGCCTCTTTTCTCATAACGCAATGGAAAAGCCCAGAAGTCGGCGACATCGTTGTTTTTATGAAAGATAATAATATGGTCATAAAAAGAGTCAGTGCAGTTGGCGGCACAAAGCTAGAATATTCAACTATTTCGGGCTATAATCTTATTATAAACGGGAAACATATTGCATTAAGCGCAGAACAATATTACAGAATGAAAAACAGCACTGTCGTTCCAGAAAACACCGTCTTCGTAACAGGCGACAATCAAGATGTTTCTATCGATTCGCGCTCTTATGGATTTGTTCCAACAAGCAATATACTAGGAAAGGTTTTTTTCAAATGAATAAATATTTTGGTACAATTCGGATTTGGCTTTTTAACGCTCTTTTAATTCTTCTTTTTGCATTCACCTATCTAAAATACATAAAACTAGCCCTCACTCCAAATGTCGATGTGCAAAGCATTCCGTCCACTAAAGACAGAGGCTCTATTGTTGACCGTTCGGGAAAACGGCTCGCTGTTCAAACAGATTTTTATCATTTCATCGTTACCCCTCGCGATGTTACCGATGTTGAATACTTTGCTCAAGCGGTCGCTCCTGCGTTGGATATGAATCCGTATGAGATTGTTCAAATGATAAATGCGAACTCAAACAGGAGCTTTCTCTATGTAAAGAAAAGGCTTGATGTAACAGAGCAAACAGAGCTAAAAAAGATTATCGACGCAAACAATTTTAACTATGCAGGCTTTGAGAGAATACCTGGCAGAGTGTACCCTGAAAATGCGCTTGCTTCTCAGCTCATCGGCTATATGGGAAACGACGGAGTAGGACTGTCTGGAATTGAATACATTATGCAAGACACGCTCTCTCCTCAAATCTCCTCAGATGCTTCTGCCGACCGACACGGGCAAAACGTATATTTGACAATCGACGCTAACTTGCAATACAAACTAGAGCAGATTGCACAAGACACAATGAAGCAAACGCAAGCAGAAAGTATGATGCTTATCGCCGCAAGCGCAAAAAGCGGAGAAATCCTTTCTTACATCAGCCTGCCGTCAATCGACCTTAACGAATACACACGGGCAACCCCTGCGCAAACAATGGATAGACCTGCGGTATATGCCTATGAGCCAGGTTCTGTATTCAAGATATTCTCTGCGGCAATTCTCTTAGACACAAACTCTGTAAATGAAGTGGACAGCTTTCTTTGTGATGGCGTGTATGAAAAAGTATTCGACCACGACAGAATCCGCATCACATGTCTTGAACACCACGGCTGGCTTAACGTGAGAGGCGCACTGCAATATTCTTGCAATGAATACTTTGCACAAGCAACAGAGCGGATTTCTACCCCTGTCTTCTTGGAAAAGATACACACTTTAGGCTTTGGCGAAAAAACAGGCATAGAGCTTCCTGGAGAAACAAGAGGGTCTGTAAAAAATGAAGAAGACCGCTTGTGGTCAGCACGCTCAAAGCCTACTATGTCTATCGGTCAAGAGCTGAGCGTTTCGGCGTTGCAGATGGTGCAAGCAGCTACGGCTATTGCAAACAAAGGCACACCCATTCAGCTCACCGTCATTTCTCGCATAACCACGCACGACGGCAAAGACTTATTTATTCACAAGCCTGTCTTAAAGCCGCAAGTCTTTTCAGAACGCACCGCCGCAACCATATTAAGCGATATGGAAACCGTAGCGCAGTCTGGAACAGGCAGCAGAGCAAATATCCGCGATATTTCTATCGGTGTAAAAACAGGAACAGCGCAAATGGCAGACCACGAAAGAGGCGGCTACAGCCAAACAGACTTTCTTTCTAACTGCCTTGCAATATTCCCGACAAAAGACCCAGAAATCATTTTATACATCGTCATCGAAAAAGCAAAGGGCGAAACGTATGCAGGGCGTATCGTCGCGCCTGTCATCAACGAAGCGGCAAATGTCATCATTGACCACTTAGGTATACAGCGCGGCGGGGCGTTAGGAGTGGAACATTCTGGAGTTATTTCAATACAGAACAGCACTCCTGTAGAAATCGGCGACACACTGCCGAACCTCATCGGTGTTCCGAAAAAAGACCTTGTAAAGCTCTTGCAGCGAAAAGATTTGAATGTGCAGATAAAAGGCGAGGGATATGTCAAAGTGCAAATTCCGTCTGCTGGCACTCCAATCACAGAAAATATGACTATAGAGCTGTATCTTGAATGATGTTTTCATCGCTTGCTTTGCCAAATCTTTTATCGTAAGGAATAAGAAATGTTTTCAAAGAACCTAGCTCTGTTTCAAAACAGGTTTCCCGAATTGTACACACTGTTACAAAGCTCTATACAGCAGTTTTCGTCTGACAAAGCGCACGGTGTGAATTGGGAAATCGTAAAGGCGAAAAACGGCTCAATCACCGCAAAAGAAAACGGTATATTCTTGCATTCTTCGTATAATCCACAAAGAGAAGCAGAGCAAATGGTTAGCAAAACAGAAGAGGGAAAAGACGGAGTGGGAGTGTTTTTGTCGTTCGGCTTGGGCTATGGCTTAGACGCATTTTGCAAAAAGTATCCTGAGCGTCCGCTTATCATCATCGAACGAGATATAGCATATCTATTGACGGCGTTTGAGTACTTTGATTGGAGCTGTATCTTTTCACACAAAAACGTTATCATCGCAACGGGTGCAACAGAGAGCGAGATTGTAGCCCTTCTTGAGCATTTTGGAATAGAGCAATGCCAAATCTTTTCAAATGCTGCGCAAAGCTCCCACGCAAAGCCCTTTTATGATGCGATTACAGCATTGATAAAGCGCAATATACAAAAAGCAAAGATAAACAAAAAGACAATGGAAAAATTCGGCTCTTTGTGGCTGAGAAACGCGACAAGAAATCTAAAAACATTTGCACGCTGCGACGGCATTGCTCAATATAAAAATGCCGCAATTATGGAAAACGGCGAAACATTACCTTCTGTTGTATTAGCCGCAGGCCCTTCCCTTGCAGACATTTTACCGCACTTAAAAGAGCTAAAAAAGAGAGGAATCATCATCTGTGTTGACACCGCCCTCCGCGCTTGCCTAAAAGCAGGGGTAGAGCCTGATTTCATCGTCCTTGTAGACCCGCAATATTGGGCATACAAGCACATTGCAGGCTTAGCATCTCCCTCATCAATCCTTATCACCGAAAGTGCAGTATTTCCCCCTGCTCTTCGCTTCCATTGCAAAAAAATAATTATGTCCTCATCTCTCTTTCCTCTCGGAAGCTATTTTGAGGGCAAGTTTAGAAAAAAAGGAGCGATTGGCGCAGGCGGCTCTGTTGCAACATCTGCATGGGATTTTGCAAGACAAATCGGCTCTACACACATATTTCTTGCAGGTTTAGACTTAGGCTTTTCGTCAAAGAATACGCACGTCAAAGGCTCTAGCGCAGAAGAAAGAGCGCATATCGCTTCTACTCGCCTCAACAGCGCAGAAAAGATGAGCGTTTCTTCTCTTTATTCTGCAAATCCTTTTAAAGAAAAGGATTATCTAGGGCGCGACATTTTGACCGACGATAAAATGAAGATGTTTGCGTGGTGGTTTGAAAGCAATGTGATAAAAGCTCTTGAAAAAGGACAGCGAACCTATACATTCTGTGCGCAAAATATGGCAATACCAAACATCAGTGTTGCTTGCATAAACGATTTCTTAGCGCGCAAAGAGATAGAAAGTAAAAAAGAAGTTTTTTTCCGCACTGCAGACGAAAGCCAAAGCTGCGCCTTTGATACAGAAAAGTTCGCGGCTGAGCTAAAAGATTTTTCGAGAAAAGTCAAAACGCTCCTATCGCGTCCGAATGCTTTGAGAGAAGACAAGAGATTATATGAAGTCGCAAAAGCACTCTTTCCCTCAAAAGAATACTTTGAACATTTTTTCACCCCTGCTTCTCACACAGCAATGCCAGAAGAGTTCATCACAGAACTTAACAAAAATGCAACCCTTTTTCTCAATTCGCTCTTTAGCGTACAGTAAAGAGCGAATAAAAGCTACGCTGAAGACACTCACATCCGTACACTAAAGACTAACCAATCCGTACGCTCAAGAGTATCACATCGCTACGCTAAAGAGCGGCTATACTGTACAGCAAAGAGTGAATTGAGCGTACGCTAAAGAGTGAATATACTGTACAGTAAAGAGTGAATATACTGTACTTATAAACTATTTTCTAAAAAAAATCTAAAAAGATATAAAGTCGATTCCGCTATCCCCGATAATAAAAATACAAGATTAAAGAGTTTTTGAGTTGTAAAAATCATCCAGACATCTCAGAAAATTGCCCTAATATTCTCTTTCATCTCAAAAAGTTGGAAAACGTGTGAGGTTTTTCAACTTTTTTTTTTCGCACTATCACAAAACAGGGCTTTATAGCCGATATTCAAATGAGGAAAGTCGTATGAATACATATAAAGTTCCAGAAATCAAGGTTGATTCACGCCCCACAGATATTGTTTTTCTTGATAAATCGTTCATTTTGCTCGACCCCGTTGTGCCTTTTACACAAGGACTGCGCAAATTACTCGACAAATGGAACTTTTCGACCGTGTTTTCTAACGGAACTTTCCGCACGCCTACCATAGAAGACGAAGATGAGGAGGAAGAGGAAGACGAAAAGCCGATTTCTATTCTCGCCAATTTGATTGAAAACGCAAATAAAGCCGTTGAAGACTCTGGCGACAACGAAGACGAAAGGCTTAATATCGCCAAAGGGGTATACGACACTTATCTAAAATACATTGAAGCCGTCTATACTCGTTACGCTACGCATAATACGTTTGATAACGACGACATTTCTTCGGCAATGCAAGACCTTGTCGCTTATATCAAGGCGAATAAAAAGTATATGCTCCGCATTACCGCTCCTGCAAACTCTAGCCCGAAAGATTATATCGTCATTCACTCAATGCGCTCTACGATTATTGCAATTACGATTGGCTTTGAGCTTCGTATGACACAGGGCAGATTAACAGAACTTGCTGTTGCTTGCTTGCTGCACGAAATTGGTATGCTTCGCTTGCCGCCACAGCTTTATAACACAAAAAAACCGCTTACGCTCTATGAGCGAACAAAGATAAAAACACACCCTCTCATCGGCTATCAGATATTGCAAAAAGCAGATTTCTCCAATGCGGTTTTAGGCGGTGTTCTTCAGCATCACGAAACAGAAACAGGCACAGGATACCCGCAGCAGCTCAAGGGAGAAAACATTTCTCTGTATGCAAAGATAATATCTGTTGCTTGTTCTTTCGAGGCAATCACGGCAGAAAGAGAATATAGAGAAGCAAAGACAAGCTATGAAGCGATGATTGAGATGATGCGAAACGAGAATAAAGCGTTTAATCCCGATATAATCATGGCGTTAATTCACTCTATGAGTCTTTTCCCTATCGGAGCGTATGTATATCTCATCAATGGCAAAATTGCGCAAGTAGTAGACGTAACGCCTGGCGCACCGCGTACTCCTGTTGTTCAACTCGTGAGAGAGAGAAGCGAAGACGGCAAGCCTATAAAGATTCAAACGAACGAAAAAGATTTAAAGATAATGCGTGTTTTAAACAGCAAAGAAGTAACAGATATTTTGGGTGTTATGAAATCATAAACAGGCTAAGCTATTTTATAGGGTAAACTTTGTCTTTACAAAGCAGGCTGTGCTTTTACAAAACAGGCTATGCCTGTGTTAGCTAAACAACATTCTTAGCTTTTCGGCTTCTTTCTTGAAGTCTTCATCAATGACAGGCGGGTGCTCAGTGAAGTATAAGATTTGCTGCAGCTCTTCGCTGTTCCTTA
>ERZ842401.5932-NODE-5932-length-13284-cov-3.208784_pt1 | contig 13284 bp, 9 predicted proteins | sample MGYA00521270_ERZ842401 | MGnify/ENA primary metagenome ERZ842401 (study PRJEB31892, sample SAMEA3878208) | bioreactor metagenome | biome: Moose rumen | place: Sweden | collected 2011-10 | study: EMG produced TPA metagenomics assembly of the PRJEB12797 data set... | reverse complement strand
GAAAATAATGACGCCGACGGCATTGATTAGCAGATACATAAAGTTCCTCCTTCAGTGCCAATGAGTTTTTTCTTGGCGGAATTTGATCGACGAGATGAAGATCAGAAACGCGAAAATTTCCATGCGCCCGACGACGAAGATCAGCGCGCAAAACAGTTTCATCACGTCCGGCAACTTCAGAAATGTCGACGTATCGCAAAGCCCGGGCATGATGCCGACGTTTGTCAAACACGCGAGCGTCATGACGACCGAAGTCGAGAACGGCTGCCCGCTCAGCGATAAAATCACGGCGCAGACGAACAGCGTGATCGCGCACAGGAAGAAGAAGCTCAAAATTCGCCCGATGACTTTTGCCGGAACGACCGCGCCGTTGACTTTGATGCCGGTCATCATGTTCGGATGTATCGTTTTGGAAATGCCGATGGCGGTGATTTTGAACAGGACGAGCACTCGAATGACTTTCAAGCCGCCGGTGACCGAGCCCATGCAACCGCCGACCGTCACGAGCAGAAGCAGGAAGAATCGATCGAAGTCGGGCGCGGCGGTGATGTCGTTGATCGTCATGCCGGTCGTGCTCACGAATGAGATGATGTGAAACACCGCCATGCGAAAACTCACATTGCCGTCCGTGATGTAATTTTTGCTGAAGACGGTAAAAAAGACGAGCAACGTGCCGATCAAAATCAACGCCGACAGGAATTTGACTTCGGAGTTGGAGTAAAATGTTTTGACGTTTGAAATGAAATTGCGTTGAAGGAGCTCGGCAAATTCATGGATCACGCGTCGAAAATTCTTCGTCGATTTTTCTGCTTTGAATTCGGTGGCGTTGGGCAAAAAAATGTGCGTGAGACGAAAGTAGAGCAGGAAATTGCCGCACGCGAGAAGCATGGAAAAAGCGGCGGCGTATTCGACGTAGAGATTGCCCGCGCCGATCACTTCACCGCCGCCGGTCGAAATACAGCGCATTGCCATGATCAGCGCGTTCCAATCGTCGAGTCCGGCAAGGCGAAACAAAAACATCGAAAGCACCGTCAACAGCGAATAGACGCTTGCGATCTTCCGCGCGGAATTTTTCATCTGCCCGAGCATCGGACTGAAAATCTGCCCTTGCGAGAGCGACAGTTCCATGCCGAAACAGCCGCTGACTTCCGGCAGGAGAGTGACGAGCACGACGACAAAGAAGAGCGAACCCTGCCACATCAAAGTCGCCTGCCAGAGTTTTAACTCGAACGGCGAGATGTAAGGCAAAAATCCGACACCGGCGGCAGTCAAATCCGAGATCGTCTCGAGAAACGCGTTGATCGGCGAGAGCTGATTCATCAACACAAACGGCGCGGCTCCGAGCAAAGCCATGCTTGGAAAGACGAGGATCATGGCGACGGCGGAGTCGACAACTTCGATGCGTCGTCGATGCCCGCGTCCGAGGTAAAAAAATGCGGAGGTGATCATGGCAGAAACGATGGCGAGCTTTGCGAAGAAAGCGGCGTTATCGAAATGCGAATGCAAAAGCGCGTAAGAGATCGGGAGCAGGAACGCGAGTGTCATTGCGGCGGTTGCCTGCCCGAGCAGGAACATGATGATTTTTTTGTCTCGCATAACATTACTCCCGTCTGCAAATAGAAGTGATTAATATCGAAAAAATTACTTGAACCACTGCATGACGTTTTGCGCGTGCTTTGTCAAAATGAACAGGATCGCGCGATCGCCCGGCATCAAAACCGTCTGCCCGTTCGGAATTGCCGCCTTGTCTCCTCGGACGTATGCGCAAACCAAGCCCTCCTTCGGCAAGCCCGCGTCCATCAATTTTTTTCCGGCAACGCGCGCATTCGGCTGAACGATCACTTCGACCGCCTCCGCCTTCGCGCCTTCCAAAATCGAAACACTCACGACACCGCCGCGCCGCACGAACGCCAGCACTTCACTCGCCGCCAACAGTCGAGCCGAAACGACGATGTCGACGCCGACCTTCTCAATCAGCTCCGCGTACTCCGTGCGATATACCCGAACGACCGTCCGCTTTGCGCCGAGATGTTTCGACAGCAGAGCCATCATCAGATTGAGTTTGTCGTCTTCGGTCAAACAGACGACGACGTCCGCGCTTGCAATGCCTTCTTCAGTCAACAGATCGATGTTGGTGCCGTCGCCGAGAATTGCCATGCTCGAGCCGCTCAAATGCTCGGCAATTTCCGCACAACGCTCGCGATTTTTTTCGATCACCTTGACGTAGACGCCCTGCGCACTCAATTTGACGGCGAGCGATCGACCGATGCGCCCCGCGCCGATGATCATGACGCGCTCGAGCTTGCCCGACTCCTGCCGAACGAACGTGCCGCTGAATTTTTCGATCGCCTCGGGGAAGCCGATGAAATATGCGCCGTCGTCCGAGAGCAGAGCGTCGTTGCCGTGCGGAATGATCATTCGATGATCTCGCAAAATCAATCCGATCAAAATTCCCTTCGGCAATTTCAGATCCTTGATTGCAACACCGGCGAGTTTCGAGTGCCGATCGATCTTTGCTTCAAACAGCCGAATTTTGCCGTGCGCAAAGTCTTCGACATCGAGCGCGGCCGGCATCGTCAATATGCGATGAATTTCGTTCGCCGCAATCAGCTCCGGATTGAGCATCAGATCAATGTCGAAAGTCTCTTTGACGTAATCCTTCGCCTCGCCCATGAACTGCATATCGCGAATGCGGGCGATGGTATGATTGATGCCGTGCCGCTTGGCGAGCACGCAACAGACCATGTTGACTTCGTCGGACGCGGTGACGGCGATCAAAACGTCCGCGCCGTTGACGTCGGGATCATTCATGGTGATCGGGCTCGCGCCGTTGGCATTGATTGTAAGAACATCGAGAGTATTTTTGACGGCGTCGAGCTGTTGATCTTCCTTGTCGATGACGACGACGTCCATTTTCTCGCGCGAAAGCAGATCGGCAATGGTGTAGCCGAGTTTGCCCGCGCCGACAATTACCACGCGCATTGCGGCAACTCCTTTCAATATTTTCGAGTGAGTTTAGCATTACGGCGGCGACTTTTCAAGAATCGCAGGGATTTTCGATTTTTGTTTGAAATGCCGCCGGTCATCTGATACAATCGTCGACGTTGAAGGAGCTGAGCGTCAATGAAAATGTTGCCGAGCGATTTGGAAGCCGAAAAGAGCGTCTTAAGCGCAATGCTGATCCGCGACGGCGAATCGATTGCCGATGTGCAGGGAATATTGTCTTCCGACGATTTTTACAGCGAAAGGCACCGACTGATTTATCGCGCGATGCTGATGATCTACAATGAGCAGAAGTCGATTAATCTGATCGTTTTGCGCGAGCGGCTGAAGCGAAACGACGAATTGGAAAAAGCGGGCGGTTGGAGATACATATCGGAATTGGCGGTATTCTCGCCGACGAATGCATATATCAAAAATCACGCGGAATTGGTCAAGGACAAATCTCGCTTGCGAAGTTTGATAGCGATCGGAGAAGAAATTGCCGACGAGGCGTATGCGGAACGAGATGACGCGATAAATATAATAGACCGCGCGGAACAGAGTATATTTTCGCTGACGGCACGCTCGACAGGGTCGAGTTTCGAGCACGCGTTTGAGATAGTGACGCGCGTATACCGGAATATCAACGGCATTTACGAAAGCGGCGGCAAAATGACGGGTTTGTCGACGGGGATCATTGATCTTGACAAGTATATGGGCGGACTGAAGAATTCGGACTTCATCATCATAGCGGCGCGCCCCTCGATGGGCAAAACGGCACTGGCGATCAACATTGCACGGAACGTGGCGAGAAATAAAGGCTCGTCGAAAGCGGTGGCGTTGTTTTCGTTGGAAATGTCGAAGGAGCAATTGGGGCAACGATTGTTGTGTCTGGAGAGCGAATTGGACTCGCAAAAGCTCAACACGGGTAATTTGGACGAATCCGAATGGCAGCAATTGCAAGAAGCGACGGATCGTATTTCAAAAATGTCGTTGTACGTGGATGATACTCCGGCATTGACGGCGATTGAAGTACGTTCGCGCGCGCGTCGATTAAAAGCCGAATACGGACTTGACTTGGTGCTCATCGACTACCTTCAGCTGATGCAGGGCGGAACGCGGCGCGGCGAGATCAATCGTCAACAGGAAATTTCCGAAATATCGCGTTCGATGAAAGGACTGGCGCGCGAGCTGGACATTCCGGTGATTGCGCTCTCGCAATTGTCGCGAGCCGTGGAGATGCGCGCGGAAAAGAAACCGCAATTGAGCGATTTGCGCGAATCGGGTTCATTGGAACAGGATGCGGACGTGGTGTTGTTTCTCTACCGCGAATCGTATTACAATCCGGAAGCGGAAAATCCGATGTTGACGGAACTCATTTTGGCGAAGCATCGCAACGGTCCGACGGGCACGGTCAGTGTAAATTTCAAGCGCGAGACAATGACATTCAACAACTTGGATCAACATCACGAGCAATGACGGGAGGAATTTTTTTTGGCAATCGAAATAACGGCGTTCAATCGGAAATACATCGAGGCGGCGATCGGCATTTGGAATGAAGTGGTCGAAGACGGCATTGCATTTCCGCAAGAGGAAACACTCGACATTGAGAGCGGCTCGGAATTTTTTCAATCGCAATCGTTCACGGGGCTCGCGCTCGACGACGAGTTCGACGAAGTGATCGGGTTGTACATCTTGCATCCGAACAACGTCGGGCGATGCGGGCATATTTCCAATGCGAGTTATGCGGTCAAGCGCGGAGTGCGCGGCAAACATGTCGGCGAGAAACTCGTCCTTCACAGTTTGAAAAAAGCAAAAGAACTCGGCTTCCGAATTCTGCAATTCAATGCGGTTGTCGCGTCAAACATTCACGCGCGGCATTTGTATCGACGGCTGGGCTTTGTCGAGCTCGGAGTGATCCCCGGCGGCTTCCGAATGCCCGACGGAAATTTCGTCGACATCGTGCCGCAATATCATGTGCTTTGAAAAATCCCGCGCGGATTTTTTTTCTGATTGAAAGGAAATTGCCGAGCAACATCGAATAATTTCTGTAAGTTACCGGGCGTTAAGTCTTGACGCTCGAAAATGATTGTTGAGTTGTATATCAGAATGGAGGGATTGTTTGATGGAGAACTTCCTCATGGAGAAGCAGGACGTCGTCAATATTCCGGCATTGATCAGCGACTACTACACGCTTAAACCCGATCCGGAGAACAAAACGCACAAGGTTGCTTTCGGTACTTCCGGACACAGAGGCTGCTCGACGAAGAACAGTTTCAACGAGGAGCATATCCTTGCAATCGCGCAGGCGGTGTACGAGCATCGCACCGCCGAAGGAGTGAAAGGTCCGCTCTACATCGGCGCAGACACTCACGCACTCTCCGAACCCGCGCTCCGCTCTTGCGTCGAAGTACTTGCCGCAAACGGCGTTGAGATCATTCTGCAAGATAAATTCGCGCCGGTTCCGACTCCGGTTGTCTCGCGTCAAATTCTCGAGCACAATCGCGGCACCGACAAAAAGGCTGACGGCATGGTCATCACTCCGTCGCATAACCCTCCGACCGACGGCGGCATCAAATACGATCCGACCAACGGCGGTCCGGCGAGCGCGGAGACCACGACCAAAATCCAAAACCGCGCGAATGAGCTGATCAAAGAAGGCGTCGGCAAGATCAAACGCATTCCGTTCGAGCGCGCCGTCAAAATGGACAACGTTCACTTCTTCGATTACGTCATGCCGTATGTCAAAGCACTCGCGACCGTCGTCGACATGGAAGCGATTGCCAACAGCGGCTTGCACGTAGGTGCCGATCCCATGGGCGGCTCCGGACTTTACTACTGGGTTCCGATCGCCGAAGTTTACAACTTCAAAACTCTCGAAGTCGTCAATCCGAATGTCGATTACACGTTCTCGTTCATGCCGAAGGATCACGACGGCAAAGTGCGTATGGACTGCTCCTCGCCGTTCGCAATGGCGAATTTGCTCAAGATCAAAGACAAATACGATATCGCATTCGGCAACGACACCGATTACGATCGTCACGGCATCGTCACTCCTGCCGGTTTGATGAATCCGAACCACTATCTCGCGGTCGCGATCCAATATCTGTTCCAGAACCGCCCGGGCTGGCGTGCTGATGCAATGGTCGGCAAGACGCTCGTTTCGAGCTCGCTGATCGATCACGTTGCAAAGGGCATCGGACGCAAACTCTGCGAAGTCCCCGTCGGTTTCAAATGGTTTGTTGACGGACTGCTTGACGGCTCGATGGGCTTCGGCGGCGAGGAGTCTGCGGGAGCATCGTTCCTGTGCAAAGACGGCTCGGTGTGGACGACCGACAAAGACGGCATCATCATGGATTTGCTCGCAATCGAGATCACGGCGAAGACGGGCAAGAATCCCGCACAGCATCACAAAGAACTCACCGACAAATACGGCGTGAGCTACTATGCGCGCATCGACACCCCGGCATCGCCGGACGAGAAGGCGGCATTGGCGAAACTTGCTCCGGAGAATCTGAAGGCAGACACGCTTGCGGGCAACAAGATCACCGACAAATTCACCAAAGCACCGGGCAACGGCGCATCGATCGGCGGCTTGAAAGTCGTCACGGAAAAGGGCTGGTTTGCGGCGCGTCCGAGCGGCACGGAAGATATGTGCAAAGTCTACGCCGAGAGTTTCGTCAGCGCGGATCATCTCAAGCAAATTCAGAAAGAAGCTCAAGAGATCGTCAAATCGGTAGTGTAAAAAGCAATTAGGAATGCGTAATGCGTAATGCGTAATGAACGAGGGCTTTTAATTACGAATTACGAATTACGAATTACGCATTGAATGGAGGGCGTGCGGGCATGATAGACACAAGCGGATTCGGAGCGTATGATATTCGCGGGATATATCCGAAGACGATCAATCAAGAGATGGCGTATCGTGTCGGGCGAGTATTTCCCGAACTCTTTGATGCAAAGCGAGTGGCAATCGGTCACGACATCAGACTCTCCGGTCCGACAATCGGCGATGCGCTTGCACGCGGACTTACCGAATCGGGTTGCGATGTTTTCGATATCGGCGAATGCGGCACCGAGATGATCTACTTCACGACCGGTTTTCATGATTTCGACGGCGGCATTATGATCACCGCCAGCCACAATCCGCAAGAGTACAACGGCATGAAGTTCGTGGGCAAGGGCGTGCGCCCGATCGGTCCCGATACCGGAATGAACATTCTTCGCGATAAACTCAATGATGAAACGTATGATTGGACGCCGCGCAAAGCAACCGGCACGATCAAAAAAATCGACGTAATGCCGGATTATATCAAGCGGCTGTTGTCATACGTCGACGTATCGCAATTGAAACCGATGAAGATTGTCGTCAATACCGGCAACGGCGCGGCGGGCACGGTGATCAACGAGATCGAAAAGTACCTGCCGTTCGAGATGATCAAACTGCACAACGAACCGAACGGCTTCTTTCCGAACGGCGTTCCGAATCCGCTCCTGCCCGACAGTCGACATGAAACGGCAAATGCCGTCATCGAACATGGCGCGGCGTGCGGCATTGCCTTCGACGGCGATTTCGATCGTTGCTTCCTCGTCGACGAAAAGGGCGGCTTCATCGAAGGCTATTACCTTGTCGGTTTGCTGGCGGAAGATTTTCTGTCAAAAAATGCGCGGTCGAAGATCGTTTACGAGCCGCGCGTCATTTGGAATACCGAAGACATCGTCGACAGCGCGGGCGGCGAACGCGTACTCTGCCGTTCCGGACACACTTACATGAAGACGAAGTTGCGCGAAATTGACGGAGTATACGGCGGCGAAATGGCGTCTCATCATTACTTCCGCGATTTCTACTTCAGCGACAGCGGCATGATCCCATGGCTTTTGGTTTTGGAGCTGATGAGTCACACGGGCAAAACGCTTTCGAGCATGGTCAACGAGCGGCAGGCGAAATTCCCCGTCAGCGGCGAGATCAACACAAAAGTGTCGAGCGTTGCGATGGTCAAACAGATCATGGACAAAGTCGAAGCGATTTACGCTCCGCGCGGCTTGGAAGTCGATCATACGGACGGTGTCAGCGTCAATTTCGACAAATGGCGTTTCAATTTGCGCGGCTCGGCAACCGAACCTTACATTCGCTTAAACGTCGAAACGCGCGGCGATGCCGAGCTGTTGAAAGAAAAGACAGCCGAGTTGCTCGCCGTCATTCGCGGGTGAGGAAGAAGGAATTTGACATGATGAAAAAATTGACGGTATTGGCGGCGGCGGCGACATTGGCGTTTTCTGCAACCGCGTTTGCGTCGGATAAAATCGATTCGACGAGTGCCGCAGCAGGACAATCGCAATTCATCAAGTACGCTTACAACGGTCAGACGTATCGCGTCGTCAATTGCAGAATATCAATCACGCTTCGGACGGCACCCGATGTTTACGCCGATGAGATCACTCAAATTCCGCTCGGCGCGGTCGTCAGTTTCATCGACAATGTCGGCAACGGTTTCTTCAAAGTCAACTATGACGGCTTGATCGGCTACGCGTTGGCATCGTATCTTGAGCCGCAAAATTGATACATTTTTTAGCCCCTTGTCAACAAGCAGGCGAGGGGCGAATTTTTAAACATCGTCATAATTCATATTTATCAATCGAAAGGGGAATATTATATGGCACTCACATTGAAGTCCGGCTTTTCATTCGACTACGACAACCTTTTCGGCGAGGGTAAAGTGACGCAAGCCGATCTCGACAGCTACGCGGATGATCTGAAAAAAGCGCACGAGGCAATGAAAGTCATGCGTCAAAGCGGCTTCATCAAAGCGCATCTGTCGAAAGACGGCGCGCCGGAGAAAGTGCTCTTCTCGCAACTGCCTTACGTCGAGGACGGCAATCTCAATTCGCCGCAATCGCTCGCAAAACTCCGCAAGCTCACCGAGCACGTTCGCAACAATGTCGATGCGGTCGTTTCGCTGGGCATCGGCGGCTCGTTCCTCGGCAACAAAGTTCTCTTCGACGTGTTCTGCGGCGAATTTTGGAATGCATGGAGTCGCGATGAGCGCAAAGGACTTCCGAAGATCTACTTCAGCGGTCAGAACATCGACCCGCGCCGCACCAACGATCTGATCAATCATCTGATTGCAATGGCGCATGCAAAAAGAATTGATCCGGACTTCCCGCCGTTCCCGCCGCATCATCATCCCAACCATCACGACAAAGAGACCGAGCACGCGGAGGTTCATACTCACGATCGCAATTATCATGAGCACATTCATCATGATCACGGTTGCGGACGCAAATTCAAAGTCATGCTGATCTGCATCTCGAAATCCGGCGGCACGCTCGACACGATGAGCAACTTCATGGTCATCTACGACGCATTGAAGAAAGTGCCGGAGATTGAGGTTGAAGTCGTTGCCGTCACCGATCCGAACATGGAGAAGAAGACGCTGTTGAAGCAATTGGCATGCGACAACGGCTGGGAGACGTTTGCGGTTCCCGACGGCGTGGGCGGACGTTTCACCATTTTCTGCGAAGTCGGCTTGACGATGGCGGCAGTCGCGGGCATCGACATCTGGGCGTTCCTCAAAGGCGCGCAAGACATGGATAAGGCATGTCAAAACGAGGATATCTGGCAGAACCCGGCAATGCTTAATGCGGCGTTGAAATTCGCGGCGGCGCAAAAGCACGGGCGCAACATCGAAGTCATGATGCCGTACGGCGATTATCTGAAATCGGTTTCGGAGTGGTACATTCAGCTGTTGGCGGAGTCGCTCGGCAAGAAATTCGACAAAGACGGCAACGTCGTCAATTACGGCAGAACTCCGCTCGTCGCGGTCGGCACGACGGACATGCATTCGCAAACTCAGCAACATCAGGAAGGCGCGCTCGACAAGGTCGTGCAATTCATTAAAGTCGACAAATGGGCGAATGATCTCGTCATTCCGAACGCATTCCCGAACGCGCAGAAATTGGCGGATATCTCGGGCGTGACCATGAGCGAAGCACTTGAAGTTGCGCGGCAGTCGAATGCCGATGCGCTCAAGTCGGACGGTCGCTACAATGCTTGCTTTACTCTGCCGGAGCTCAACGAGTATCATCTCGGCGAGCTGTTGTACATGCTGGCAATGTCGGTTGCATACGAAGGCGAGCTGTCGAATGTGGACGCATTCAATCAGCCGGGCGTCGAGGCATACAAGCGCATCATGGGACCGAAACTGCAGGAAGTTCGCAAGGCGAAAGGACTTTGATCCTCCGCGCGGATTGCGATCGGAATAAAAAAGAGAGCGGCGTTTGCGCCGCTCTTTTTGACTGCGCCGAATCCGCGCGGAGTCATTTCTTTTTCCGATCGCTCGAAATCAATATTGGAATATATTTCGACGTCACTGTATTGAAGTCTGTGGACATTGCCGAAATTGCCGCATCGTCTGCCGTTGAAATTTCGCCGAGCATTGAGCCGATCTCGTCATTTCCGAGCGAAGTTTCGGTGAACCAGTAATCATCCGCTGTTGCCGCAAATTCCGAAGCTCCCGCATCCGCCGCTTTCACTTTTTCAAGCGTGTTGTTCGTCTTCGTGAAGGTGTATTTCGATTCGCCCGAGTCATCGTTAATCGTCAATTCTTTTCCGACCACGCCTTTGACTGTTGCCGTGCCGCCCGCAAATGTCAATTCGACATCTTTCGTGCCGACAACCTTTGCATCCGTCAACGTGCCGCCGGTGATTTCGATCTTGTCTTTGCCTGTAGTGTACTTATCAAATACGTCCGAACCGCCGCTCATCTGAAAAACATCATTGCCGTTGCCGCCGATCAACGTGTCGTTTTCGGAACTGCCGAGCATTTTTGCGCCGCCTTTCGACGCCGTGATTTTCGTTGCATTGGAAGCCGCGCGGAGCTCGACCGCATTTGTCGATGCGGCGGCGTTGATCTCCTTCACCGGCAAACCGAGATCGGACGCCGCCAACGTGCCCCTGAAGTCTTTCGTCATCGTCACGACCGATTTTTTCGCGTTGTACGTCACATTTGTCGGCAGAGTTTTGTAAGTGATCGTTGTGCCGTTTTTGTCGACGACATTAATCAATCCGCGCGGAGCGTTTTTGAAAGTGATCGAACCCTTGCCGACTGTCAAGGTCAAATCATTGCCTTTTTCGGCGAAATCGGTCACCGCAATTGTCGTATCACTCAGTTTGACAATATCCGTATCGGAGTTGAAGTTGTTGATCACATCTTTACCGCCGCCGTTTGCGTAAATAAATGTATCCGAACCTTCGCCGCCGGTGAAAATATCCGCGCCGTTACTGCCGAACAAAGTCGTTTTGCCTTTGCCGCCGACGAGTGCTTTTGCCTTCTTACTGCCGATCAAAACGAGTTCACCGGTTGCTGCCGACGCATTCAACGTCACGACGCTCGTCACGTAATCGGCTGCATCGACCGTGCCGGTGTAAGGATCGGAAATGTTGAGCGCGGTCTTTTTCGAGAGATCATTGTAAGTAATCCCGCCGGGCAGGCTCTGGTAAGCAATCGTGTCTTCGCCATGCACGACGACAATCGGCTTGTCTTTGACATCGTTGACGGTGAGTTTGTTGCTGCCGATCGTAAGTACAACCTTCGCGCCGCTCGCCTTGAAATTCGTCTTGTCGAAAGACGCATCGCCGGTAACGGAAATGATGTCGCCTTGCGAGTGATCGTAATTGTAAATCTGATCCGCACCGCCGAGGATTGCATCCCAAACGAAAATGTCTTTGCCGCCGCCGCCGTGCAATTTATCGGAAGTTGTCTTTTTCGTCGTCGTATTCCAAACGCCGTTGAGCGTCGACCCGTCTTTTGACGCGCGGAGCACATTCGCATTGTCATTGCCGATCATCTCGATTGCGCCGCCGTACGCCGTTGCGTTGATTTCTTTCACCGTCGTCATGTAGCCGTCCGAAAGATCGATCTTCTCAAGTGCCGTCGTGTCGCTTCCGACCGTCAGCACGGTTTTGTTTTTGTTGTACTCGACGCCGTCGGGTAAATTTTTTCCGACCGAGTACAGTTCCTTGCCGGTTGTATCGACGAAGGTAACTTTGCCTTGCGGATCATCGAGCGTGAGTTTGCCTTTGCCGAGCGTTGCAACGATTTTGTTTGAGCTCACCTTGACGGTTGTAGAATCAAGTTTTGCTTCGCCTTCGAGCATGATCACATCATTCTGCTTGCCGTCGAATTTATAAATGCCGTCGTTGCCTTCACCGATCGCATATCGAAAAATATCTGCGCCGCTCCCGCCGTAGAGTTTGTCGTTTCCTTGCCCGCCGTCGAGTGTCGAGCCGCCCGAACCCGCGCGGAGTACATTGGCGTTGGCATTACCGAGCAAGCCGATCGATTTGCCGAACTTCGACGCGTCAATGTCTTTGATTGTCGAAGCGATGATCTTTGCATCAATCGTACTGCCTTCGGCGAGTTCGGTGTTTGCGGGGAGCGTCAGAGTCGTCTTGCCGCTGTTGAATTCCGCACCGCTCGGAATCGAACCGTAAACTAACTCTTCATCGCCGATTTTGAAAGTGATCGAGCCGTTGTTTTCGACCTTGTTGATCGTCAACTTCGACTTCTTGTCGTTGTCGAAAGTTACGGTCACGACATTTTTGTTGTCTTTGAAGGCGAGTTGATCGAGCGTTGCGCCGCCGATTGATACAAAATCTTGTTCTTCAACATCGTAGAGCGCATCGTTTCCCTGCCCGACGGTGTAAAAAAACCAATCGACATCGTCGCCGCCGTAGAGTTTATCCGCGCCCGCGCCGCCAATCAATGTCGAACCGCCCGAACCCGCGCGCAACACCGTCGACTTCGTGCCCGCCTTCAGCACGACGGGATTGCTGTCGGTCGAAGCGTCAATCAACGTCACTTTTTCGGAATAATCGGCGGCGTCGACCGTGCCGGAGAACGGATCTTTCACAGTGATTGTCGACGGCTTTTTCGGATTGTAATAAATGCCCGGGATATCCGTTTCATCATTTGAGAATTTTGCAATGTTGAGATCATGTCCGACTCCGTCGATAATGGTGATCGAGCCCGATCCGACATTGACAACCATGTTCGAGCCGCTCGTCATCGTCGAGAAGTTGCCGTCAATTCTGAGCTTGAAATTTTGAAAAGCATCCGCCGATACTTCTTCGTCTGACAAATCGTCGTCAAACAACTCGATGGTATCATTGCCGTCTCCGTTTGCGTATCGAATGAAGACATTCTTGGAATGCTCCAGTGCAATTCCGTCATCGCCTTTGCCGGCGTTGATCGTCACACCGTCTGCCAACCAAACCGGAATATTATCGTTGCCGCCGCCCGC
>ERZ842401.5931-NODE-5931-length-13284-cov-16.984126_pt1 | contig 13284 bp, 7 predicted proteins | sample MGYA00521270_ERZ842401 | MGnify/ENA primary metagenome ERZ842401 (study PRJEB31892, sample SAMEA3878208) | bioreactor metagenome | biome: Moose rumen | place: Sweden | collected 2011-10 | study: EMG produced TPA metagenomics assembly of the PRJEB12797 data set... | reverse complement strand
ATATCCAGATGCTCTATCGTAAGATTCTGGAGGAGTCGCTGATTTTCTCACAGATTCATGCTGACATGCTTCGCTTCGAGTCGGCGCAAGACCGCTATGCCAAACTGGTGAAGCGCAGTCCGCAACTGGTACTCCGTGCTCCGTTGGTCTATATTGCCAGTTATCTGCAAATGACACCAGAGACATTGAGTCGTGTCCGCACCTCTGCCTTATTGGAGGATAAAGACTAATGACTATAACGAGGAAGCGAGAGTTGCTTCCTCGTTTTTATTTTCCTACCACCTCAACAGGGGGACTGGAGGGTCTCCCTTCATTTCTCAAAGACACGAAGTTTATATGACACCTCCAAATAATTTCCCCTTTTTCTTTTTTGTTTCAGAAATAATCGCTATCTTTGCCAATGCATTGTGTCCATAGGGATGCATTGCAAGACATCGTGGGTATATTGAATATTCGTATTCAATTCTGATGGTTCAACACTCAAAAATGTCCTACCAACATTGTACAGAACCGAGGAATGTGAGTACGTCTATCTTGCATAGGCGTGCCACTTCCTTTCATTTCTGTACAAAAGGTTAAAATCTGTGGTAGGACGCTAATCCTGAGTGTTGAGGTGATATGAGAAGTTGGTGCGCTTTTCTTATGCCCTCATGGCTACTAACTTAAAACATTGTTATAGTTTAGATTTCGTAAAGCGTCCTACCACTATGCAGAAGAATCTATCCGAGGGCAGTCATGCCTCTATGTCAGAATATGGCATACATGACATATTGGATGAAATCCGTTTAAAGTCAATCACTGAGAAAGAGAAGGGTACAGACTTTGAGCGTTTGATGAAGTTATGGTTTCTGACAGATCCACGATATTCCAACCTTGAAAAGGTTTGGTTGTGGGAAGAGTTCCCTTGTCGTAAGGACTTTGGAGGCAAAGATCTTGGTATAGACCTTGTGGCACGTACGGAGTATGGCGATTACTGGGCTATCCAATGCAAGTGTTATGCGGAAGACGCAACGATTTCCAAAGGCGCGGTCGATAGTTTTATAGCCAATGCCAGCAGGAAATTCTTGGATCCAGAGACATTCCAGACCAAAGAGTTTACCAACCTGCTTTGGGTACAGACTACCAGAAAGCGTTGGGGTGCCAATGCGGAGCAAGCCATTCAAGGATTAAGTAAAGACTTTAATCGTATATCCCTCTATGACCTTGAGATGTCTGCTGTCGATTGGGAGAAACTGAAGGCTGGTTTGTATGGCAATGATGCAAAATTGCCAGGCAAACAACCTCGCAGGCACCAGTTGATAGCGATGTCGAAGGCATACGATTATTTTGTAGAGCAAGGACATGAGCGAGGAAAATTAATCATGGCATGTGGCACTGGCAAGACCTACACAGCATTGAAGATTATGGAGCAGATGACAGACAAGGATGCCTTTGTCGTCTTCCTTGTCCCCAGTATTGCCTTGTTGGGTCAGACGCTTAACGCATGGATGGCAGACAAAACAGATGATTTACGTGCAGTCTGTGTCTGCTCTGATGCGAAAGCCTCTCGCAAGATGATAGATGCCGATGATGAGGATGCCAGCGTAGTTGACCTTGCCGTTCCTGCAACGACAAATACGAAGTCTATTGTTAAACAACTCAAGAAATACAACGAGGAGAGAAAGCGTATCGTCATTTTCTCTACTTACCAGAGTATAGATGTTGTCAAGGAGGCGATTGATTCCTATGGTCGTGAGGTGGACTTGATTATTTGTGATGAGGCACATCGAACGACTGGTGTTATCCTGAAAGACAAGGCAGAAAGCAATTTCACCAAGATTCATAACAACGACTTCATCAAGGCAAAAAAGCGCCTCTATATGACTGCCACCCCTCGCCTTTATAGTAATAATGTGAAAGTAAAGGCGAAAGAGAATGAGAACGTCGATGTACTATGTTCTATGGATGCTGTGGAACTTTATGGTGAGGAGTTCCATCGTCTGACTTTTAATGATGCTGTCAGTCAAGGACTGTTAACTGATTATAAAGTCTTAGTCCTTACGGTCAGTGAGGAAGATATCCCACAAGAGATTCGTCAACGCATCAAAGATCAGTATAATTTCGCTTTGGAGAAGGATAAACTAAAGCAACTCCAGTTTGACGATGCCACCAAGTTGATAGGCTGTATTAATGGATTGTCCAAGCGTATCAAAGGTGACAATGGTGTTACCAAACAACAGGATCCCATCATGATGAAACGTGCCGTTGCTTTCTGTCAGACCATCAATCCCACCAAGAGCAATCCTAATTTCTCCTCTAAGCAAATCGCCAACTATTTCAGTACCGTCTGTGAGGACTATAAAGACACCATGCTTAAAGACGAGCAGCGGGAGATTGTCAATGTGAAGGCAAAACACATCGACGGCTCTATGGATGCCAATACCAGAAATGAACTCATTGCATGGCTGAAGCAAGACGCTGAGGATCCTAATGAGTGTCGTGTGCTTTGCAATGTCCGATGCTTGTCGGAGGGTGTAGATGTTCCAGCCCTTGATGCCGTTCTCTTCCTTTCCCCACGAAACAGTGAGGTTGAGGTGGTACAGTCTGTTGGTCGTGTCATGCGATCCTTCAAGGGAAAGAACTATGGTTATATCATTATTCCTGTCATTGTTCCCAGTGATGTCAAGCCGGAGGATGCCTTGAATGACAATGAGCGATTCAAAGTGGTATGGACTATCTTGAATGCGCTTCGTTCTCATGATGAGAACTTCAATGCGCATGTCAACCAGATTAACCTCAACAAAACACGTCCACCAAAGATTACCGTAGCACGTGTTCCTCGTGACAATTATGCAATTGGCAATGGTGCCGCCGATGACGGTCCTATGCAGATAGAGGATGCGGAGGTCGCCCGACAGTTGGAATTACAGTTCGGCACACTGCAGGATGGCATCTATGCCCGACTGGTGGAGAAAGTGGGCGATAAGATGTATTGGGAGAACTGGGCGAAGTCTATTGGCGAGATAGCGCAGAAATTCATTGAGCGTATCAGGCTGCTGATTAGAGAGAATGACAATGCCCACCAATACTTCAATGACTTCATTAGTGGCTTGCATAAGAATATCAATGACAGCATCGATGAGGGACAGGCTATTGAGATGCTTGCTCAGCACATGATTACCAGACCTGTGTTCGACGCCCTGTTTAAGGAATACCAGTTTGTCAACAATAATGCGGTCAGTCGCTCCATGCAGGATATGATTGAGGTCTTGGAGTCAGAGGGTATGGAGATGGATACTGCTGTGCTGGATAAATTCTACCAGTCAGTCAGGAACAATGTGAGCAACATTGACAACCTCGAAGGTAAGCAGACCATCATCAAGAACCTCTATGAGAAGTTCTTCAAGGGAGCCTTCCCTTTGACCGTAGAGAAATTAGGAATTGTCTATACGCCAGTAGAGTGTGTGGACTTTATCATCCATTCTGTGGAGGATATCCTACAAGAGGAGTTCCATACCTCGCTGACGAATGAGAATGTGCATATTCTCGATCCATTTACAGGAACAGGCACCTTTATTACTCGTTTGCTGCAAAGTGGCTTGATAAAGAAGGAGGATATGCTGCGCAAGTACAAGAACGAGATTCATTGCAATGAGATAGTCCTTCTTGCCTATTATATTGCTGATGTGAATATTGAATCGGTATTCCACGACATCATGCATCCAGAGCACTATGAGACTTATGATGGCATCTGCCTCACTGACACTTTCCAACTCAATGAGCATGGTGATAATGATATCTTCTCGAAACTATTCCCTGAGAACTCAGAAAGATTGAAAAAGCAGAAAGATGCTCCTGTCAGGGTGATTATTGGTAATCCACCGTATTCAGTAGGACAGAAATCTATAAATGATAATGCACAAAATTTAAAATACCCATGTCTTGATAAAAGAATAGCGGATACTTATGCAGCAAAAACTAATGCAATTAACAAGAATTCTCTTTATGACTCTTACATCAAAGCCATACGCTGGGCGAGTGATAGAATAGCACAACTTGAAGATGGAGGTATCGTTGCTTTCATCAGCAATGGTGCATGGATTGATGGTAATGCACAAGATGGTATGCGAAAATGCCTGCAAGACGAATTTACATCTATCTATGTATTTAATCTTCGTGGTAATGCAAGAACTTCTGGTGAACAACGACGAAAAGAAAGTGGAAACGTGTTTGGTGAGGGGTCACGTACACCAATCGCTATAACATTATTAGTTAAGAATCCTACCAAAAGACAGGGTAAAGCCAAAATATATTATCATGACATTGGAGACTATCTAACACGTGAACAGAAATTGAAAATCATCAAGGACTTCCGTTCTATCCACAATATCGAATGGAAGAATATCCAGCCCAACGAAAAGGACGATTGGATAAATGTAAGAGACGGACTATATGAAACTCTAATGGAGCTAACACCTTCTCACAAGTTTGACACAAAATCAAGTTCTTTTTTTAGTCTATATTCACAAGGTGTAGGAACTAGTAGAGATGCTTGGAATTATAATTATTCAATAGATTCCGTAAGAGAGAATATGCAAAAGACGATATTTTTTTACAACTCTCAAGTTGAGGAATTTAAGCAAAAACGGTCTGTTAATCCCAATCTTGATGTTGCTGAGTTTATGGATACAGATGAAACCAAAATAAGTTGGTCTAGCAGTCTCGTTCCGAAATTAGAAAAGTATGAGAAAACCCAATATGAACCCCAAAAAGTAGTTACAGCATCTTTTCGTCCTTTCACAAAGATGCATCTTTATATGGGGGAAAAGTTTGTACATAGAAGGGGGCAAAATGAAATAATCTTTCATTCAGAGAATAGTAATAACATTGTAATATGTTTGACAGGAATTGGGAGTCTTTCATTTTCATGCCTTATTAGCAAAAACATGGTTGATTTGTGCTTTACCAAACATGGAAATGGGGGATCACAATGCTTCCCCCTCTACTGGTACGAAGAAAACAAGAACAAACAGAAGTCGCTCTTTGATGAAGAATCGAATGAAGACTATATCCGTAGGGACGGCATCACAGACTGGATACTAAAAGAGGTACGTACACGTTATAAAGTAAAGAGTATTACCAAGGAGATGATATTCTATTATGTCTATGGCTTGCTGCACTCAAAAGAATATCGGGAGCGGTTTGCCGCTGACTTGAAGAAGTCTCTGCCTCGCATTCCTATAGTCGATGATGTCAATATGTTTATGGACTTCTATATGTATGGAAAGAAACTTGCCGACCTTCATCTGAACTATGAGGATGTGGCTCCATATCCTGATGCCGTAGTTAAGGGTGACAGAAAGGTGAAGATGGAGACTCGTCGTGACCCTGCCACTGGTGGCTTCATAGAAGACACAACGAATCCGGATGACTATGACTACTTCCGTGTATGGGACAAGATGCGTTTCAAGTCGAAGGACGACAAGAGTACCATCATTTATAATGGCAATATCACGATAGAAAACATTCCTGCCAAAGCCTACGAATACATCGTGAATGGAAAGTCTGCTATAGAATGGATTGTGGAACGCTATGCTGTGACGCAGGATAAGAAGTCGCTTATCAAAAACGATGCTAACGATTGGGGCAAGGAGCATCACAAACCTCGCTATATCCTTGACCTTCTGCTCTCAGTGATTAATGTATCAGTACAGACAGTAGACATCGTGAATAAACTGCCAAAACTGAAGTTTGATTAAAGTACACATGTTTTATGGTTAGAATGCAACAATATTATATACAAGATAACAGACCAGCAAGTAGTTCTGCTAAGGATTTATTTGAGTTCTGTGTCAAGAAGGTGATTGATGGAAATAGATTTTCACAATCTATGATGCATAACCAGTGGGCTGCCATCCTCTTTGGCTATGAGAAAAGTAGCACGGCAAGAATCGACCTGATGAGTAAAGTTAAAAGAGAATATTCCACATACTTCACTCATAGGAATAAGTATTCATTCGATGAAGAAAAAATTAAACGAGATTTCCCTAACTTATTTGGGATAGAAGATGATGAAGAAGAGGGTGAGTATACGACTGATAGTTTGATAAGAGATGCCATAAAGGCTGTTAAAAAGGAGATCATAGAACAACACGACCCCAAGAATTTGGAATCATTCAAAGGTAGCGACTTGGCTCTTGTACGTCAACAAGGGAAGTCCTACATCTATCAAGTCAGACTCACGATGAATGACGGACAGGAACCCAACATACATGAGAGTAATCCTTTCATCTTGAAAGTATATGACAAGGAAATAACCTGTGAAGCAGTTGACTTTGATTTTATTACAGGTGTTCTTTTCTTCACAACGAACAGATATGTCAATCCTGCATCTTATTGTAAGGTGTTGTTAGATTCTACTTTTATATTGGATGGTCTAAAACAGAGACTTGAAGATTTAAAGGAAGTTGGCATAGATGAAGAACTGCCATTTGCCAAATTCTTCTTCGAAGAGACGGAAATTATCAACGAAGTACCTCATAAACCTGTTCCACTCAGTTATTATGAGAGACTTGACAGGTCGCAGAAGAAAGCCTTCCTCTCCGCTATTGATCATGATTTTACACTCATTTGGGGACCTCCAGGAACAGGCAAATCATTTACATTGGCATCCATCATATATGCATTTTATCAGTTGGGAGAGGATAGGACAGTCGTGTGCTGTCTGTCGAACGTAGCCGTTGACCAATTGCTTTGCAAACTTTTGGATATCATCGATGATGAGGGGCTGAGAATAAAACCCGGAAATATCTATCGTGCTGGTAGGTCAATGGACAGTCGTGTAATTGCCACAGACTATTTGTTTCCTAACGACGAAAAGACGCAGTCATTAAGAAAAAGGATAAAACAGAATCAAGAAAGTATTCGTAGTCTGAAAGAGAGAAAGTTGGAGAAGTCAGAAGAATCAATAGTCCTGAAGGCTGCTAACAAGGAACTTAGAGAAGAACTGAAGGAACACACCGAATTCTTGGTCAATAGTTCAAGGCTGGTATTCTCAACAATATCTAACTTCGAATTAAGTACAAATCTATATGAAAACAGATTTGATAACCTAATCGTTGATGAAGCAAGTATGATGGCGATGCCAAGTCTGTTGGCATTAGGTCATAATATTTCAAAGAGGCTCATCCTTGTTGGCGATTTTCAGCAACTTTCACCTATATCAATAGTAAAAGACGACATGTTGACAGAAAGCGTCTTTGAAATGTCTGGTGTAAATATTAGAAACACTGGTCATCCTGCATTATATCAGTTACTCAGCCAAAGACGTTCAAATGAGAAGATTGTCGACTTGATTAATAAGACATTTTATCTTGGAAAACTGATTCCTGCTGCAAAGCCAAACGAAGATATTATAAAATCAGAGCCATTCTCTGGTAGAATCATAGCATTGGAAAAGGTTACAGATGGTGCTGTAAAATATACCAAGGGAGGTACTAGGCAAAATAGGGCTTTCGCAGAGAGAGTTATGAGACTGTTGGACAAATTCAGTGATGATGATCATGACTTCACGATAGGTGTCATTACTCCATATAAAGGTCAGGTCTCCCTTCTTTGGCATTTGATGTATGAACGTAAGTACGATGAAGATTATATCAAACGTATAAAGATAGGAACAGTTCATACTTTCCAAGGTTCCGAATGTGATGTAATCATCTTTGATATGGTAGACTGTTATCAGCAAGAAAATGGGAAACCTAATAAAATAGGTAGACTTTATTCTGGTGATAATGGGGAAAGATTATTGAATGTTGCAGTAAGTAGAGCAAGGCATAAACTAATTATAGTTTGTGATCCAGATTATATAAAGAATATACCAGGTAATACAATGACTCCAAACTCACACTCACTATTTAATAAACTGAGTAAGTACTCCAATTAAAAGTAAATAATCCTGCTATCCCTGCTACAATGGGACTGAAATGCCGATAAATAAAGGGCGGAGCCTGTAGCACGATTGGAATTTATCCTGCTACAATGGTGCTACAACCCTGCTACAGGATGAAAATCCCCCTATCGCACTACCCAATGGCTGAAATGCCGATATACAGAGGGATTGTGGGTAGTGGGATTGTCTTAAAATCTCCCTACCATCTCCCTACCTTTCCCCTACCAGTTGATTCAAGGATAAACATGCAACACTTACACCCAAACTCATTGCTGGGTGGAAAATACAGACGAGTTGTTGAGCGAAGGCGAAAAATAGAGCGAGTTTTGGGGCAAGGAGGCTTTGGAGATTAGAAATTAAAGTATTAATTTTGCAAATGATATGAATAAGAAGCAAGTAATAAAGCTATTTGACGAACAAAAAGTCCGTATGGTGTGGGACGATGAGAAAGAGAAATGGTTCTTCTCTATAGTTGATGTATGTGCTGTACTTACTGAAAGTAAGGATCCCCAGGCTTACTGGCGAAAACTGAAACAGCGACTAAAAAACGAGGGAAATGAAACCGTGACAAATTGTCACGGTTTGAAAATGATGGCTGCTGATGGGAAAATGCGATTGACCGATGTTGCTGACATGGAGCAGATGTTCAGGGTGATTCAATCTATTCCGTCGCCTAAAGCAGAACCATTTAAACAATGGATGGCGCAGGTCGCAGCAATACGTGTTGACCAGATGCAGGATCCTGAGTTGAATTTTGAGCAGGCCTATGCTGATTATCGTCGATTAGGTTATTCAGATAGGTGGATTAACCAGCGACTGAAGAGTATTGAAGTCCGTAAAGGACTGACAGATGAGTGGGATAGGGCTGGCGTGAAGGAAGGTCAGCAATATGCCACGTTAACAGACATCATCACTCAGGCTTGGAGTGGAAAAACCACAAGACAGTATAAACAGTACAAGGGGCTTAAGAAAGAAAGTCTGCGTGATAACATGACAAACATTGAGTTGGCATTGAACATCTTGGCAGAGGCTTCAACCACGGAAATCAGCAAGGCTCAGAATCCAAAAGGTTTTAAACAGAGTGCTGCTGTAGCTCGAAAGGGTGGGAAAATAGCTGGTGATGCCAGGAAGAAACTGGAGGCACAGACGGGGCGTTCCGTGATTTCAAGTGAGAAAGCATCAGACTATTTACCTCCTACAGATAGAATTCAAGAACTACCAGAAAATACAGAAGATTGAATATCTAGGACGACGATGCAACACCTACAACCAAACACCACTTTACAGGGTGTTTTGTACAACAATCCCGCTATTTCATATAAGATGGCGGGATTGTTGTTGATGATGCCAGAATCTTTCGTAACTTTGCACTTGTCAAAGCAATACTAACAAAAAATATGTTGAATATCTTCAAGCGTATACATCATCGTAACAGGGCATATTCTGCTGATGTTTTCAATGAGAACTACTATATTGAGCAGGTAAGGAGGTATGCCATCGGTAGGTCTACCTCTGACACAGGATATTACCATGGCATCGGACATTGGGACAGGGTGGCGGAAAACGCAGAGAAACTGAAGGACGATGGTGTTGACATAATTGTGGTAAAAGTGTTCGCCTATATCCATGATGTAGAAAGAATAAACGAGAACAGAGATAGCGGGCATGGTGAAAGAGCAGCGCAATTAGTGGACGAAATCCGGACAACGGTCTTAGGTTTTATGAGTGACCAACAAATCGATTTGTTGAAAGAGGCTTGTGCATTACATACTGATGTCAGGAGCACAGGCAATCAGACTATTGATACTTGTTTCGATGCAGACCGACTGGACTTAGGGCGAGTAGGCATTACTCCTGATCCCAATAGAATGGCTACAAATAATGGCAAAAGAATTGCAGAGATGCTAAATGATGGCATTTCATATAACAAGAATCATATTTCATACAAATGGCATCCTCAAAAGAATGGTGAATGATAGAAACTAAGTAAATTTGCAATATGAGAAATATGAAGGCAACGTCATCTGATTTGTTTGATTTCCGCATCGACTACAAAGATATCACCTTCCTCGTCAACCAAGACATTGCGAGGAAGGAGATCCCACACTTCATAGTTGTCATTCTCATTGCCACTTGGACCTGGAACCCCCAAGTCGAAAACGCTCATCATAGGAATCCAATAGCCATTAGCCTTGGCTATTGTTTCTGCTATACGTTGCTCAGTCTCAAAGCGACTTACATTTGGTTGGCTAACTCCAGATTGCGCTTCATGTACTGCGCAAAGTCGCTCGAGCTCATTGGCGATTGTTGCGATGCGGCTATTTTCCGCATCTTGCGCATTGTTGCTTCTTTGTGGAACTGGTTGAGAAATATCATAGTCCATATTGATACTTGGTTTCTTTTGCAAAGGTACAATAATTTTCTGAATATGCAAGGAATTGGAGTACAAATTACGTACAGCCAAACGGGTATTTCGTACAAATGGCATCCTCAAAAGGATGGCGAATGAAAGAGAGGCTAAGTAAATTTACAGAGAGAAAATAAAGTCATTGTCAAACTGACAGAATGGTGGGACGAAAGAAAGGATAGTAGTGGACCTAAATATATTCATCCAGATGACGGTATTACTTTGCCTATCAAGGGGAGCACTTTGCAGTAGATATGAATAACGAAAGGATGTATGTCAATCCTATCATATTATTCTGCCATCAGATACCCGACTTGGAGAATTATCTACGGATAGAACTGAATGACTTCTTCCACGTTCATCAGTATATTAATGTGGAGATGGCAAAGTTAAAGGAGCAGGAGGAAGCAACAAAATAAATCCTTATTAGAAATTTTTCAAGAAAAGGTTGTCAGGTTGACAAAACACCGATAACCACTGGGTTTGCAACCTTTTTGAGGTTGTCAAGGTTGTCATAAGGTTGCATGTGAGGAGCCTGCTCATTTCTGTGAGGAGCCTGCTCATTTTCGTGAATGGGCTCCTAATTTTCGTGAGTGGGCTGCTAATTTTTGTGAGTGGGCTCCTCATTTTCGTGAGGATGTTGCTCACGGAAAGATGCCCTTACATCCTGCCTTCGGAAGCGGTACCTTCGCAGAGTGACACCGTAGTGTACTGATTTAGGTTGACAGTTTGTACTCTTAATTTCAAAAACAAAATAATCCTGCTATCCCTGCTACAATGTGGCTGAAATGCCGATAAATAAAGGACGGAGCCTGTAGCAGGGTTGGGATTTATCCTGCTACAATGGTGCTACAACCCTGCTACAGGATGAAAATCCCCCTATCGCACTACCCAATGGCAGAAATGCCGATATACAGAGGGATTGCGGGTAGTGGGATTGCCTTAAAATCCCACTACAATCTCACTACCATCTCACTACCATCTCCCTACCAGACAGCGACTGTTTTTTGAGCGGTTTGCTTTCGGCTATAGGCGTTCAGTTGTTTGGCTGGAGCCGTTCAGTTGTTCGGCTATAGCCGAACGGTTGAAAGGATGCCACTTTCTCCCTCGAAGGACGGCACTAATACCCCGTTACCAGTAATCTGTTACCCCTACGCAAGGCATCTTTAACAGTGGTCGGAGGCATCGGAGACTTTTATCCTACGTATGGTTTCCTTCTGTTGATTCGCCAGCCGATAGCGGCAACGATGATACTCATCAGGGGACTTAGCATGTTGAAGAAACAGTAGGGTAGGTAGGTCAGGGTGGGAACACCCAATACTGTTGCCTGCGTCATACCACATGTGTTCCATGGTATTAATACCGATGTGACGGTAGCGGCATCCTCACAGGTACGACTTAACAGTCGGGTCTCGTAACCTTGGTCGTCGTAGACTTCCTTGAAGATATCAGCAGTCAGCACGATGGAGATAAACTGGTCGCCTGTGGTGAGGTTGAGGAAGATACCCGTGCCGACAGTCGAGGATACCAAAGACACCCGATGGCGTACCCAACTCACGATGACTTGTGTCAGACACTGTATCATACCACTCGCCACCATCACGGCACCAAAACACATGGCACACAGGATGAGCCAGATGGTGTTCAGCATACCTGCCATACCACCTGTGGAGATCAGTTCGTTCAACGAGGCATTGCCAGTGTCTATGGCAGTGGCACCATAATACGTCATGGCAAGTCCACGAGTCAGGTTGTCGTTTCCTGCTACCTCACAGAGGATATGCGGCTGTAGGGTGAGGGCTACGATGCCTGCCATGATGGACGAAGAGAAAAGGACGATGAGTGAGGGGATCCTGCGGGCAATCAGCACACCAGTGAATAGTGGTACCAGCAGTGTCCATAGGGAGATATGAAAGGTGCGTGACAGTCCCTCCGTGTATTGCTCCACTTGCAGTTCCGCAGCCCCTCCATTACCCAATCCGGCAATGAAGAAGATTACCAAGGCAATGAGGAAAGTAGGAATGGTTGTCAGCATCATGTAACGGATATGCACAAACAGGTCTGTACCTGTTGCTGACGATGCAAGGATGGTGGTGTCACTCAATGGTGATAACTTGTCACCAAAATAAGCCCCTGAGATGATAGCGCCTGCCGTCCAAGCCTCTGACACGTCAAGGGCATGACCGATACCTAACAGGGCGACACCAATGGTGGCTATCGTGGTCCATGAGCTACCCGACAACAACGATACCAAGGCGCAGATGACACTGGCAGAGACGAGGAAGAACTGGGGTGACATGATCTGTACGCCATAATAGATCAGGGTGGGGACGATACCGCTGATCATCCATGAGCCGGACAGCATACCCACACAGAGCAGTATCAATAACGTGATGGACACCTCGCCCAGTGTCTGCTTGATTTGTTGCTCGAACTTCCGCCAAGGGACCCTATAGACCGCCATCGAGATACAGACACACACCGCCATACCCATCAGCAGTGCTATCTGACTGCCGCCATTCAGTGACTCGCTGCCAAACAACGAGATGACGAGGGCAAGGAAACCGATGAGTATCACCACAGGGATAATAGCCACTAAAGGATGAGGCGTTTTTGTGTTTTGATCCATATTGTCCGTGTTATAAAAATGCGATGCAAAGGTATATAAAAAATCCTGTGTGAGAAACTTTGTTAGGTAAAAATTTTGCTGAATGGAATTTTTATATTATCTTTGCATCCGCTTTTTAGCAATGCGATCTTTCATTTAAAGTTGCCGATATGGCTCAGTTGGTAGAGCAACGCATTCGTAATGCGTAGGTCGCCGGTTCGAGTCCGGCTATCGGCTCTTTCAGGTGCATAGAGTCAGGGGCTTCTGGCTCTTTTGCTTTGCGGTAGTGGCTCAGTTGGTAGAGCATTGGCTTCCCAAGCCGAGGGTCGCGGGTTCGAGTCC